>PPYE01319925.1_pt1 | contig 41759 bp, 48 predicted proteins | sample 1559881 | NCBI WGS metagenome assembly PPYE01 (sample SAMN08240022, study PRJNA423297) | Human gut metagenome, whole genome shotgun sequencing project. | reverse complement strand
CCGAACAGAGAAGTTAAGCCCACTTGCGCCGATGGTACTGCAATGCAATGCGGGAGAGTAGGCAGCCGCCTCCTTTTTTGGGGGTCGTTCCGGCCCCGGCCTCCCCGGCAGCCCGTAGGGCAGCCGGGGAGGCTTTTTTCGTGTGTGTGCCCCGGGCCGGGGCCCCGCCCTTCCTGACATCACCGGCACGCTTTCCTGTCATCCGCCTTCATGTCGGGTGACAGGCTGTTGCGGGTGGAAATGACGGCATGACAGGAAATGAGAAAAACTTAATAGCGGAATATCAAGTAAACAGCGGAAGAGAGGATAGGTGAAGTTGGGAGATAACTAATAGATGTCATTATTGGCGTTTGAATGCCAGAATTTTTGGCATTTTAATCCATTTCCGATTACGGGCTATTTTGATATTACTGCCTTGAATTTGAGTTAGGATATAAGTCTTATCGATGCTATTATAAGTTAAGGTGGCGGTGAGGTCTTCGCTGCCATAATCATTGATGATATCAAGGGAGGCTTGAAAGGTAGAGGTGTTGGCAGATAGCTTTTTTTTAGAGGGGGGGATGATTTTTGCTGAAACAATAAGCCATTTACGCCCATCATGGATGTCGCCAAAGTAACCGGGTAATTTCCCGTAGACCTCTTGGTTGGGAATGGCCAAATTGTTATAGAAGTCGATGTTCAGATAGACTTCATATTCACTGTTGTATAAATAGCCTTTATAGATGTTTGAATCTTGGAGGCTTTGTGCATGAGCAGTTAGTGAAAGAGCAATGGATAAAATGCTTAATATCAACTTGTACATATCATAAAATCTTTTTGTTATTGCAAAGATAATTTTTTTGCATCAATAAATTGCTGGTTTTTCGTATTTTAAGTTGTATAAAATTGGTGTTTTGTTATTTTTATATTATCTTTGCCGTGGTTTAAGTGTTTTTATGGTTAAAGAAAAGTTATTCCCGGATTACATTTTTGAATCCAGTTGGGAAGTTTGTAACAAAGTAGGGGGGATATATACGGTTTTGTCCACCAGAGCAAAGGTTCTGCAAGATGCGATGACGGATCGGATATTGTTTATAGGTCCGGATTGTTGGGGTGACAAAGCATGTCCCTACTTTAAGGAAGACGATAGTCTCTTTGCCGATTGGAAAATCAAAGCAGCAAAGGAAGGACTTGTTGTCAAGACCGGCAGATGGGATGTCCCCGGTCAGCCTATTTCACTGTTAGTTGATTTTTCTCCTTTTTATGCTCATAAAAACGAGATTTATGGTGAGTTCTGGGAACTCTTTCAAGTGGATAGTCTCCATGCTTATGGCGATTATGACGAAGCCTCTATGTTTTCTTACGCAGCGGGGAAAGTTGTGGAAAGTTTCTACAACTATTATCTTGGTGCAGACAAGCGTGTGATCTATCATGGCAATGAGTGGATGACAGGGCTTGGTCTGCTGTACATTCGTCATGCCGTTCCCCAAATAGCTACAATCTTTACAACCCATGCCACAAGCATCGGTCGCAGCATTGCCGGCAATAACAAGCCGCTTTACGACTATCTTTTTGCCTACAATGGTGACCAGATGGCCGGTGAATTGAACATGCAAAGCAAGCACTCCATTGAGAAACAGACGGCTTGGAATGTAGATTGTTTCACTACGGTGAGCGATATTACGGCCAACGAATGCAAAGAATTGCTTGACAAACCGGTTGATTTTGTGTTGCCCAATGGCTTCGAAAACAATTTTGTGCCCAAAGGCAGCTTGTTTATCAAAAAACGTAAATTGGCTCGCGAACGCCTGTTGAAAGTGGCCAATGCCCTAATGGGCACAGATTTTGGTGATGACACGTTGCTTGTATCAACCAGTGGACGTTATGAATTTAGAAACAAGGGAGTGGATGTCTATATTGAAGCCATGAACCGGTTGAAGCGAGACGGTAACTTGAAGAAGAATGTCATCGCTTTTATAGAAGTGCCCGGTTGGGTGGGAGAACCGCGCCAAGACTTGCAGGAACGGTTGGATAGTGGGTTGAAATATGACACTCCGCTTGCTGTGCCGGAGATCACCCACTGGTTGCACAACATGAGTCAGGACAATGTTTTGAGCATGTTGAAGTATCTTGATATGCGTAATGAGGTAGCCTCCCGCGTGAAATTGATTTTCATGCCTTGTTACCTGACAGACGAGGACGGCATCATGAAGATGTCATACTATGATGTGGTGTTGGGTAACGACCTCTGCATCTATCCTTCCTACTATGAGCCGTGGGGCTACACACCACTTGAGTCGATTGCTTTCAAGGTGCCTTGCATCACGACCGACCTTGCCGGTTTCGGACTTTGGGCCAATAGTGTGAAAGGAGGTTACAGCGAGATAGAAGACGGGGTGAAGGTCATCCACCGCACCGACTATAACTATTCGGAAGTGGCTGATGCCATCAAGGATACCGTCGCCAAGTATTCGGCCTTCAGCGATGCCGAGGTGAAGAAAGCCCGAAGCAATGCCGAGAAGCTGTCCAAGAAGGCACTATGGAGTGACTTCATCAAGAATTATTACGATGCCTATGATTTCGCTTTGCGGAGGGCAGCAACGAGAATGAACTGATTTAGTAAAAATAGAATATTTTAGTATCAAAAGTTATGAAAATTAAAGCTGATTATGCCAATGCTCCGCAATGGAAAGAACTGGCGATCAAATCAAGACTCCCAGAGGAACTGAAATGTCTTGATGAGTTGGCACATAACATGTGGTGGGCGTGGAACTACGAAGCACGCAACATGTTTATGAGCCTTGATGCCGACCTTTATGAGAAGGTGGGGCACAACCCTGTGTTGCTGCTCGAGCGTCTTAGCTACGAACGCAAGGAGGCCATTGTGAAGGATAAGGCTACCATGAAATGCGTGAAAGACGTATACGCCAAGTTCCGCAAGTACATGGATGTGAAGCCCGACAGCAAACGTCCCAGCGTGGCTTACTTCTGCATGGAGTATGGCCTCAATCAGGTGCTGAAAATCTATTCCGGTGGTCTGGGTATGCTTGCCGGCGACTATCTGAAAGAGGCTTCCGACAGCAATGTCGACTTTTGCGCCGTAGGTTTCCTCTATCGTTACGGCTACTTCACACAGTCGCTCAGCATGGACGGTCAGCAGATAGCCAAATATGAGGCACAGAACTTCAATTCGCTGCCTATCGAGCGCGTGCTTGACGAGCAGGGCAATCCTATGGTTGTCGACGTGCCTTACATGAACTATCAGGTGCATGCCTATATATGGCAGGTGAATGTGGGGCGCATCAAACTCTACCTCCTCGATACCGACAACGATATGAATTCCGAGTTTGACAAGCCCATCACCCACAGCCTTTATGGCGGTGACTGGGAGAATCGTCTGAAGCAAGAGATCTTGCTCGGTATTGGCGGTATTCTTGCCTTGAAGAAGCTCGGTATCACTAAGCAAATTTATCACTGCAACGAAGGCCATGCCGCTTTGTGCAATCTCCAACGCTTGTGTGATTACATTGATTCCGGGCTCACTTTCAATCAGTCGCTCGAGCTCGTGAAAGCCTCTTCGCTCTACACCGTCCACACTCCCGTTCCGGCCGGTCATGACTATTTCGATGAAGCCCTTTTCGGCAAGTACATGGGCGGTTATCCCGCCAAACTTGGCATCTCTTGGGACGAGTTTATCGGTATGGGACGCCAGAATCCGGGCGACCACGGAGAGCGTTTCTGTATGTCAACCTTTGCCTGCAATACCTGTCAAGAAGTCAATGGTGTGAGCAAGCTCCATGGGTGGGTGAGTCAGAAGATGTTTGCCCCCATTTGGCGTGGCTATTATCCAGAGGAGAATCACGTAGGCTATGTGACCAATGGCGTACATTTCCCCACATGGACTGCTACGGAGTGGCGCAAGGTTTACGATAAGTATTTCGATGCCTCGTTTATGAGCGACCAGAGTAACGAAAACATCTGGCACGGCATCTACAATGTGGCCGATGAGGAAATCTGGAACACCCGCATGGTGTTGAAGAAGAAACTCGTCGACTATATCCGCGAGAAGTTTACGGAAAACTGGCTCAAGAATCAAGGTGACCCCTCACGTGTGGTTTCGCTGCTTGAACGCATCAACCCCAATGCTCTGATGATTGGTTTCTGTCGTCGGTTTGCCACCTACAAGCGTGCCCATCTGCTCTTTACCGACATCGATCGTCTGGCTAAGATTGTCAACGACCCCGAGCATCCCGTGCTCTTCTTCTTCTCCGGCAAGGCCCATCCCGCTGATGGTGCCGGTCAGGGACTCATCAAGAAGATCTTCGAGATCAGCCAGCGGCCTGAGTTCCTCGGCAAGATCATCTTCTTGGAAGATTACGACATGCAGCTTGCCCGTCGTCTGGTGTCTGGTGTAGATATTTGGATGAACACCCCGACCCGTCCGCTTGAAGCCAGCGGTACATCCGGTGAGAAAGCCGAGATGAATGGTGTGGTCAATCTCTCCGTGCTCGACGGCTGGTGGGTGGAAGGCTATCGCAAGGGTGCCGGCTGGGCTCTGCCTCAGAAGCGCACCTACGAGAATCAAGGGTATCAAGACCAGCTTGATGCGGCCACCATCTATGGGATGCTTGAAAATGAGATTATTCCGCTCTACTATGCCAAGAACAAGAAGGGCTACAGCGCAGACTGGCTCAAGGTGGTGAAGAACTCCATTGCCACCATTGCCCCCCACTACACGATGAAGCGCCAGCTCGACGACTATTACGACAAGTTCTACATCCGTCAGGCCACCCGCTTCAAGAAACTCGCTGCCTCGGACAACCGTCTGGCCAAGGAGATAGCTCTTTGGAAGGAGACAGTAGCCGAGCGTTGGGATGCCATACATGTGGTGTCCAAGGATGCAGGTTTGCTTGATAACGGCGGTGAAACCGGTATGAAATATAAAGTGACTTATGTCATTGACGAGCAGGGGCTCGATGATGCAGTGGGCCTTGAACTGGTGACACTCAAGAACGACCATAGCGAAGACGACCACGAGATCTATTCCGTGCATGAGTTTAAGGTAGTGGGCCGTGAGGGCAACAACTTCACATTCCAGGCCGAAGTGGAACCCGACGAGGCCGGTGCATTCCGTTCTTGTGTGCGCATGTATCCCAAGAACAAGGAGTTGCCTCATCGTATGGACTTCTGCTATGTGAAGTGGCTTGACTGATCATGTTGTGGGCATTGTCCGACATACTATATTTGGAAATGGAAACCGAGCGTTTTGCACGGTTTCCATTTTTTTATTTTTCTCTTTAATACTGCCTTGTTGGCGGTTTTCCGGTATAGTACGAAACTTACCGAGGTTGCGAAAAAGCCTGACATGCAAGTTGCAAGAGAATGTTTGGAAAAATGACAATAGCCTTTTGAACTGTTCAGAAAAATGGCTTCTCAATGCAGTTTGGCCCGGACGGTGATGCGAAAGAGCCACACTCAAAAGGTGAAAGAGCCCGAACGACAACCTCGAACGGCCTCTTTTACAATGCTGTTTGCGTCGATTGACACACCATTTCAGAGTTGGGAAACCGGTAGTGGCATTAGAGAATAAAGAAGGGAAACACGTGTGTGCTTCCCTTGCTGGTGCAAAGATACTAAAAAAGAGGATTCAATGCAAATGTGATGCGAAAAAGCCGGACATTCTGAAGGGACGGTTTATTCGTTCTTCTTGACAAGTTTGTTGATAGCGTTTTCCAACCGTTCGGTGGGTGCGATGATGTTGTAATCACCCCAGAAAGCATCGTCGCGGAAATATTCTTTATGGTCGTAGTAGGAGTCATGGCTGCTGAAAGAGTTGCGGCCGCGAATGGGCCGCGCATCAGTAGAGTCAACCGAGGTGACCACCATCTCTGAAACCACCGTGTAGGGAGAGGAGAAGAGACGGCGTTTCCAGTCACATTTGAATTGGAATGAGTTGCGCACATAACTCATGCGTGTGCAACCGTTCTCCGTGCGGTAATTCACCTCGATGATGAGTTCGCGCGGCTTGAAGCGCACGCCTGCCGGTTTACTGTGCAACATGAAAGCTGTAGCCTTCTGTCTGTCGCTCGTGTCGAGCGAAATCTCCATGCGCGTGAGTGACAGCGATTCGCGGTCTATGAAGTAGCGGCCTGTGAACAGTGCGTAGGGCATCACTCTGTTGGGGTGGAAAGAGATGACTATCTGTGGCCGTCCGTCAATGTGCGTGGGCAGTTCCATGGCAAAAGAGTAGAGTGCCATCTCCTGCTCCGAAAGTAGGTAGTCGCGATTTTTCACCACGTCGCAATAAATAGGCATTGTGGGCCCGCCCTGAATCTTGGCCCCAAGCGTGTCGGTCTGTTTCGGACTCACCAGTCTCCGCCCTTTGACGATGGCCACGCGGTCGGCCGCAATCCCCTGTGTGTAGGCCGATTTGTAAAGTTCCGCCACGGCTTCGGCCACATAGATGTAGCGATGGCCCCGGCGAGTGGTTTCGCGATAGAAGCACCGCATCAGATTAGGTTGTGCCGGATAATTTTGTGGAATCTTCGTGATGGCAGCCCTAAGCAAATCAAGGGGTGAGCCCACGACGATTTCGCTCAGCATGATAGCTTCCGGCCGCATTTTTACTTTGACCGTGCCACCGGTCGGTAGAGCCCGTTCAGTGGCATAACCCAAATGGCGGAAGAAAAGCGTTGTGGTCTCGTGAGGCACTTTGATGACAAACTCCCCCTCATCGTTGGTCACTGTGCCCGCTCCGCCCCGGTCGGCCGACACACTCACGGCCGCCAGCCGGTGGCCCGTTTGCGCATCACGCACCACACCACTCACCTCTCTCAGCTGCTGGCCCGTCATCGTCGCGCACACCAGCAGCGTGGCCCATAAAGCGTATAGTCTAAGAAAATCCCCTTTCATATTCTCATGTCATTTAGTCTTTGATCGCTATAAAGATAACATTTTTTCTGATAGATTGTATCTCAAGGAGCGTTTTTTTCTTATATTTTTGTATTTTACCTTTCTGTTGGCAGAGGGAGGGCTTGTTGGGTGCTCATCATTTATGGTGAGTGGCCATACCATCATTTTTAGGTATTGCAGGTTTCTGTGAGATGTGTTATCTTTGCAACCACAATTATAACTATCACTTTAAAAAAACGAAATTATGAACAAGACATGTGTTATCTACGGATCTTCCACCGGAACGTGTGAGGATATTGCAAAAAGAATCGGTGCCAAACTCGGGCTGAGCGATGATGCCATCATCGATGTGGCTAACTTGAAAGCTGAAGACGTGGCCGATTGCCAAAACCTGTTGCTGGGTACATCCACTTGGGGGGCAGGCGAGTTGCAGGACGACTGGTATGACGGTCTCAAGACCCTTCAGGGTGCCGATCTCAACGGCAAGACGGTGGCCATCTTCGGTTGCGGTGATGCCGAGAGCTATTCCGATACTTTCTGCGGCGGCATGGCTGAAATCTACAATGGCTTGGCCGGCAAAGGTGTGAAGTTTGTTGGTGCCGTGTCCACCGATGGTTACACCTACGACGATTCCGAAGCTGTGGTGGATGGCAAATTCGTTGGTTTGGCTCTTGACGAGGTGAACGAAGATGACAAGACCGACGAGCGTATCGACGCATGGCTCGATAGCTTCAAGAGCGAACTGTAAACACTTAACCACTTATAGAAGAACCGTTACTGGTTCTGCAACGGGCGAAGGAGCGAAGGTGCCGAAAGGCATGAAGATGGGATTCCCTCTCCATGAGAGGAGAAGCTTTTTCCGGCTGTGAGAAAGGGTATCTGCACCTCAGCCTCCGGCTTCTGAGCCCTCCAAATGATGACATGTATGCAGCAGACTGAATTCATACCGGCCGACATCCGTGTGCTCTCCGAACAGATCTATCAATATAAGAAAGGTGTGAGGCAAATGGTGCTCTACACCTTTCACAAGCGATATGAATCTTTAGCCATCAAGAAACTCGAGAGTCAGGGCATCGACTATCTGGTTCAGCCTGTGGGCAACGACAGGATAAATCTCTTTTTCGGGCGTAAGGCCTGTATGGACACTATCCAGCATCTGGTAAAGAGACCATTAAGCGCCCTTACCCCGGAAGAGGATTTTATTCTCGGAGCATTGCTCGGTTACGACATCACCATCCAGTGCGAACGTTATTGCAGGCGCAAAGACCTGTGTGAGGCTGAGTGCGAGCATTGCGTGAATGCACAGTGAGGAGCAGCCGGGCAGGTAAAGGCAGGCGGGATGGCAGGTTGATAGCCGGTGGTCTGGAAGTTCTCTAAAACGGGGGCATGACCATAGACGGTAAACTTTCCGGCCCGTCTGCTTGTTTGTCCTTTTCCTTGAAAGATGATTGGCCGTTTGTTGCTTTTGATTTCTTAATTGCTGGAAGACAACGTTTTGGGACTGTTTATACAGTCGTTTTCAGGTTATGTTTTTTCCTGTTTATTGTTTTTTAACGCTCAACTATGTTCTTATGTCGCAAAGCTTTTCTATCTTTGCGCCCATAATAAACCAAACAAAGAGAATTATGAAAAAAGTATTATTGATGTTGGTTGCTTGTGCAGCCATGACTGCTTGTCAACAGAAGGGTAAGACCGCAGAAGCTATGGATAATGTAGATTCTACGGAGACGATGGATTCATTGCGCTTTCAGGGTGAAGTGCCTGCAGCCGACGGCCCGGGCATCCGCTACGAAGTGGCACTGGCCAACGATACCACCAATGGTTTCAGCATGACCCGTACTTACCTTGAAGCCGAAAACGGCAAGGACAAGGCTGAAAGCTTCACCGGCAAGGCCGAGAAAATCGAGAAAGAAGTGGATGGCACCAAGAAAACTGCATACAAGTTTGTGCTCGGTGATAACGATGCCGAATACTTCCTCGTTGTGAACGACTCTACCTTGCGTATGGTCAATGACGAACTTGAGGAGGCTGCTTCAAAACTCAACTACGACCTCAAGCGCGTGAAATAACGCGAAACGGGCGAATACCGACAGCGGGGAGACACGCTTGCGATGGCAAGCAGGTCTCCCCGCTGTGTGTTGTCACAGGTAGGGACAGGCGGGCCCCCGGCCCCACTACTGCTCCGGAGGGAGCAGGTCTTTCAGCATCACGCCGTCAAGTGCCTTCAGATAGTCGCCCCGTGAGCGGTCAATTTGTGTGCGTATCTCCGCAGCCAGTTGCTTTTCGGGCTCTATGTCCATGCGTCTGAGGTTACCCTGTTGGGCGTTTTCGAGTTCTTTGGTGAGTTTTCCCAAGGTCATTGTGGTCAGTGTCGCAGCCGGTTGGTAGTAAGGTTGTCGTTGCCCGTCGGGGCCCATGCTCACGGTGAGCAGGTTCGTCCGGCATAGCTCGTCCAACAAGTCGGCCACCACACGCATGGGATAGCCCGTGGCCACTTTTAGCGAGCGGGCCGTGTGAGGCTTACCGCCTACAGCAAATCGACGGCACACGTGCCCCATCACCACGGCTGCCATGAGCAGCCGGTTATGCTGGCTGATGTCGTTCGTATTCACGAGATAGGTGTAGTAGTCCAGATTTTGGTTGGTGTAGCACAGTTCGGCACAGAACAGGCAGATGTACCACGAGATGAGTAGCCACAGCATGAAGAGGGGGAGGGCAGCAAAAGAACCGTAGATGGCACTGTAGCTCGACAGGAATAGTTGGCTGTGAACGTAGAACAGTTGCAGCAATGTCATGGCCACACCGGCGAGAATGCCCGGTCCCACGGCACTGCGGAAGCGCACCCGGGTGTTGGGCATGAACACATAGAGCAGCGTGAAGAAAGCCGATGTGAGCACCAGTGGCGATACTTTGATGAGCAGTCGGGTGATTCTGCCCAGCAGCAGGTAGCCTTGCAGACTGTCCACGACCCCGTAGACAAAGATGTTGGCCCCCGAGATGAGGATGAGCACGACAGGTGCGAGAAAGAGCATAGAGGTATAGTCGAGCAGCACGCGATTCCAGGAGCGTTTCTCCTTCACTTGCCAAATGTCGTCGAAGGCCGACTCGATGTTGTAGATGAGCGACATCACACTGTAGAGCATCACCAAGATGCCTATGCCTATCACCACGCCCGTTTTGGCATGGTCGAGGTAAGAGTTGGAGAGTTGGATGATCCAGTCTACCACCTGTGGCTGACTCGTCAACGCCTTGTGCAGCCATTGTTCGATATATCCGGCCAGACCGAATCCCTTGGCAATGGCAAAGACAGCCGCCACCACGGGGACAATGGCAAGCAGGGTGCTGAAACTGAGTGACGGAGCGTAGTCGGTGTGTCCCCGCCCGATAAAGAAGCGCAGCGAGAGATACACCTTGCGCAGCAGGTCGGCCGCCACACGCAGGGGAGTGGAATGGTCGCCCGGTTGCATTCTCCACATTCCGAAACTGAAGAAATATTTGATTTTCGATATTCTCATGGGTATGGACATGAATGGAAGTGATTGCTGCAAAAATACGAAAAAAAGATGATTCTTCCTCATCTTCGGTCCCTAATTCCGTTTTTCTTTGTATATTTGTCTCACCTTACTCCTAATTTTGTGAGACTGTAAGGCTGAGAGTGACGCGATGAAAAAGATAATCGAAGCAATCAGAGGTATGTTTCCCGGCAGGCATCGGGGTAAAGACGTGGCCCTTGTGCTGGGCGGCGGCGGAGCCCGTGGCATTGCCCATATCGGAGCAATAGAGGTGCTTGAGGAGCGCGGTTACCACATTACTTCGGTGGCCGGTACGTCGATGGGGGCACTTGTTGGCGGTCTCTATGCTGCCGGACAGCTTGATGAACTCAAATGCCGCATCCTCAATCTCGACCGCAAGCAGATGGTCTCCATCATGGATGTGTCGCTCGGGCTTGACCATATTGCCAGTGGCCGTCATCTCATGCGACTCATCAATTCGCTTATCGGTGATGTCATGATGGAAGACTTGCCCATCCCTTTCTGCTGTTGTGCCACCGATGTGGTGGGCGGGCGTGAGCATGTGTTCCGCTCGGGACGGCTGTCTACAGCCATCCGCAGTTCCATCTCCATTCCCTGTGTGTTCAAACCGGTGAGCAAGGACGGACACATCTATGTGGATGGGAGTGTACACAACACGTTACCGCTCGACCGGGTGGTGCGCCATGAGGGCGATTTGCTGGTGGCTGTCAACGTGAGTGCGCCCGACGATGAACCTTTCACAGCCTATCTCAAACAACCGGTGGAAGCACCGAGCGAGGCCGAGCGCACGTTGCGCTCACGGCTGTCGTTCCTCAAAACTGATTTTTCGGAAAATTACATGAATATGGCTTTGCGTATCGCACGGCTCTCCATACAGAACAACACCCGGATGGCCCTGCGGCTCACTCCGCCCGACATCTGTGTGGAGTTGCCCATGAACAGCTTCGGACTCTTCGACTTCGACAAAGGGGAGGAGATTATCCGGAGGGGGAGAGAGGAGATGGAAAGAGAACTTGAAAGTCTCTGCAACTCTTGATTCTGACAATACAACTATCTGACAATGGATATAGAAGAATATCGATCTCAAGTGGAAACACTGCTCTTGCAGGCAGTGGCTGAAGGAAAAACGAAGTTGACGGAAAGTGAGGTGCTCACCATGCTCGCCGACTTTAGCAACGACGAACTGGCTGAGGGCATGATTTTCAACGACCCTGCCGATGTGGCCGAAACCATTCTCACCTCGGAAGCTTTCTGAACTTTTCCTTTCGATTCCCCTGCAGGGAGTTGAAGACGGAGCCACTTGCTTTTTCGACCTTTGAGCGGTGACAAAACCACCGCTCGTGCGTCTTCATTGCATATCTGTAAACCGAATAGTGCGATGAAGAAGTTTTTCTTGTTTTTGCTCGTTTCATCCCTGCTGTCTGTGGCTGTCGGGGCACAAACCGCTTGTCACAACAAGTGTGGTCGGCCTTGTCACCAAGCCGGAGTGTCCTCCAAATCGTCCGGAAAAGTCTATCTTTTCGCCGGCTTCCGCGAGCCGGCCCTTGATGGACTCCGCTTGCTTTACAGTCGTGACGGACTGCATTGGGACAGCATTCCCGGCATCATTTTACGCCCGGAGATAGGTAATGACGGTCTTTTCTACAGTCATGCCGAGCAACGGTGGGTGGAACCGAAGTTTTATCCGCACCCTATCATGCGCGACCCTTCCATCGTGCAAGGGCCCGATGGTACTTTCCATTTGGTGTGGACACTTGCTTGGGAGGGGGAAAAAGCCTTTGGCTATGCCTCTTCGCGCGATCTCATCCATTGGAGCGAACAAAGGCGCATACCTGTGATGACGGATTCGATTACCAATAATGTATGGGCTCCGGAGGTCTTCTATGATGAACAACTCGATAGTTTTTTTGTCATTTGGTCATCGGCCTTGCCTCGCAGCCGCTACACGGCTGCCGATTCGCTGGGCATCAACAATGCCCAGCGAATGTACTATCTCACCACTAAAGACTTTCGCACATTTTCCAAGGTGAAGCCTTATTACGACCCGGGGTTTAACTGCATTGATGGATTTCTTGTGAAACGAGCCCCCGGCGACTATATTTTCATTCTTAAAGACAACCGCAAACCGGGCTTCAGCAACCTTTTCTGTGTGTTCGGTCATTCGCCGAACGGACCTTTTGACCATCCTTCCGCCCGTTTTGCCCCCACCTATTCCGAAGGGCCTTGTGTCGTCAAGGTGGGCGAGGAGTATCTCATCTATTACGATGCCTACTGTGAAGGCCGTTTCGGAGCAGTATCCACGCGCGATTTCCTCCACTTTACACCTGCCGACCATCGCATCAGTCTGCCTGCCGGCCATAAGCATGGCACCATCATCACCGTCGATGAGTCGTGGCTCTGTGCTCTGCTTAGGCATGCCTCTTCGCGCTGATTTGTAGTAGGAGGGCTTTTTGCCACCTTGTGGGCCCATTACTTCACGGGCCTGTCCGTTGACCGCGAACAGGCCCGTAAAGTGATAGGAGATACGAAGTGTTATTGTTTTTTGGCCTTGGCGGCTTGTGCTTTGTTTTTCACCCTTTCCCAATGCCTATGGGCGCGGCGGCGTGTGCTGATTATCTGGTAGCGATAGACGAGGCATGTGAGGAAGAAGTAGCACAGCACTTGTATCCATAGAGCCTGGTATTCTTGCCGGATGTCAGCCAGCGTGGCTCCCATACTGCTCACACGCAGGAATCCGCGCACACCGAAAGTGGAAGGGAAAAGCCAAGCCACACCTTGCCAAATGTCGGGAATATTGCTTTGAGGCCATGAGATGCCGGTCATGAAGAGCAGGGGGACGGAAGTGAACACCACGAGAAGCATCACGTTTTCGCGATAGCGCACGATACACGACATGGTCATGCCAAAAAAGATGCAGGCCAACAGGAAGGGAATCATCAGTCCTAATAGGGCTTGTGGGGAGGCCATGACCGTGAAGTGGAACATGCGTGGCACGATGAGTGTGAGGTAGGCTGCGAGCACGGTGTAAATCATGAAATAGCACATCGACTTGCCCAACACGATGCGGAAGATGCCGTTGTAGTGGCGCGAAACGGGCACGAGGTCTTGATAGCGGTTATTCTCGCGGGCCGTACCGGCTGCCAATCCGATGCCGAGGAGGAGCGTCTGTTGGAGGATGAGCATCAACACACCGGGAATGATGGCGTTGCCATAGCCGCCGGTGGAGTTGAATATCTGCACTTCGTCGAAGTCGAGTGGTTTGGCAGTTATTTCGTCATCGCGGTCGGTGAAACCTTTGGATTGGGCTATTTGTATGCCGGCATTGATGTCGCTGGCCACGGCTTGTGCCGTCTGATAGATGGCCTTATAGGTGAGCATGAGGCTCATGTCACAATAGACACCCACGTGTGTCTGTTCGCCTTTGTTGAGGCGGGTGGAAAAATCGGACGGGAAGTAAAGTACGCCATGCACAGCTTGTTTGCCCACGAGTGAGCGGGCTTCGTTGAGATTGGTGCAATAGTAGGCCACTTTGGTGTCGGCTCCGGCATCGAACATGCGGATGAAACGGCGGCTCTCGTTGCTGTGGCTCATGTCGACAATGGCTACAGGCACGTCACGCACTACCTCGTTGTTGTAAATCCAAGAATAGAGGAGAGGGTAGAAAAGCGGCACGAGGAGAAAGAAGATGAGTACTCCTTCGTCAGTAACGGTGGAACGCATTTCCTTTGCCCAAATGTAGCACATGTCTTTTACCCCCTGCCAGATGTGCTGGTGGAGTCGCTCGTTGTCTTTTCCCGCTGGCATAGCCGGTTGGTCGGATTCAGGGGTGATGGGCTTGTTGTATTGTTCTTCCGTATTTTCGGACATAGCTGTAAACTGCTTTTCTGAATGAACGTTGTTTCTTTCTCTACCCGGTCTGCTCCCCCGTTGGTTGCCGTCTGTCGGAGGAGACCGGGGTCAAGGTATGTAGACATAGATGAGCATGGCCCGCTTGATGTTCCACACCACAAAGATGGGCAATGCAGTAAAGGCCACCAAAGCCATGATATAGAACCATGCGTTGGTGAGGGGGAAGCCGTTGAAGAGGACTATTTGGTATAACATGTAATAGTGGCGTAGGGGGAAGAGGTGGGCGACGGCCTCAATAAAGGGGCTCATGGCAAAGGCCGGATAAGTGGCACCGCAAGCGGAGAAACTCACTACCGCCCACAACGAACACACGCTCATGGACATGCGGAGGGAAGGCATGAGTCCGAAGGCAAACACGCCGAAACCCTGGGCTGAAAGCACTGCGAGCAGTCCGAGGAGTAATATGACACCCACGCCTCCGGGATGGGGGAAGTTCAATATGCCAAACACGTAAAACTCGAACAGGTAGAAGATGGTGAGGAATATCAGCGTCTGTGGCAACAGCTTGCCGATGAGAGCCACATGGGGATTGCCTCCGGCCAGCATCATCCATTCGCGCGAGCGTCTGAACTTGAGTTCGGTGCCAATAGAGTAGGGGGTGATGAGGAAGATGAAAAGCATCAGCACGCCCGGCACCATTATGGCACTGAGATAGATGTTGTAATTGGCCCACGGATTGCCTATCATGTGCAGGTCTATGGCGATGGGCTGGAGAAAGTTTTTTATCTCGTCGGATGTTTTGCCGAACATCGAGAGTTTGGCCATGCCTACGGAGGCTGAGCCGAGGGTGGAGACGGTTTTGAGGTCGCGGAAGAGCATGGAGCCTGCCACGAGCGACACACTGCTGTAATAGAATGAAATCTTGGGTTGCGAGGCGTTCATCAGTCCGGCAGTGGTTCCCTTGGGAATGTAGAGAAAGGCATATATCTCGTTGCGCTGGATGGCGTGTCTGGCTTCGTTTACAGTGGGGTAGTATGCCACGACATGGCTTGTCTGGAAGGCATCGAGCGTGCGCACCATCTGTCGGGTAGTGGGCGTGTTGTCCTGATCCACGATGCCCACCGGCATGTCTGTGGGCAGTCCTTCATTCATCAGCGAAGTGAAAAAGATGACCACAACGAGGGGGAACACCACCATGCAGAATCCGTAGATGGGATTCTTCCACATGATGCCGCATTCCCGGAGGGCTATTTGATAGATTCTTTTGAGCATGGGCCTTGACGGTTCCTTGAAGTGTTTGGGCTTACTTCTTTTCCACAATCAGTGACATTCCCGGGCGTAGCCCTTCCGTCTTGCCTGTGGGGCGGGCTTTCACTTCAAAGGTCTTGAGGTCGTATTGTCCGGCAGATTTGGTGGCTTTCCACACGGCATAGCTGCCTTCGTCCTTGATATAGTACACTTTCAACTTGATTTGTTTGTTGAAGGCCGGTACGAACGCGGTGAAGGTGTCGCCCACTTTAAGCCCGTGGAGCAGATCTTCGCGTATATTGAATGTGCCCCAAAGGTCACTCATGATGGAGATACTCATAATGGGGGAACCCAAGCCTACGAGTTCGCCCACTTTGGGATAAACATTGCTCACTTCCCCTTCTACCTGCGACACCTGTACGGTTTCTTTCAGTAGTGAGTTGACCACTTCCACAGCGCTTTTGGCTGCTTGCGAGTTTTTGGAGGCGATACGCTTTTCCTGCTCTCGGGCACCGTTTCTCGCCATGTCATATTGGCTTTGTGCCGCTTTCACTTGTGCTTCTGTGGCCTTGAAAGCAGCAAAGGCTTCGTCGCGTTTCTGGCCCGTCACCACTCCTTCGTTGTAGAGGTTTTGCATACGAGTATAAGTCTTGCGGGCGATCTCGCTGGCCGCAATGGCCTGCTGCCAAAGTTGGTAGGCCGCCTGTATCTGCTCTTTCCGAGCTCCGGCATCGGTGAGATCTTTGAGGGCTTCGGTGGCTTCTCCGGCGGCAAGGGCTACTTTCTTTTGCGCGTCTATCTCCGGAATCTGGAGTATGGCGAGTGTGTCGCCCACATGCACATAGTCGCCCTCCTTGGCCCGCAGTTCCACTATGCGCCCCGGGAGTTTGCAAGATACGCGGTATTCGGATACTTCCACTTCGCCTTGGATGGTCTCGTCGTCTTGTCCAAAGACAAAAAATCCAATGACGCCTACCGTCACAACGACGGCTGCAAATCCGATGATGGCTAAAAGAATGTTGTTATGTTGTGATTTTGCTGACATTGCTTGATGTGTTTTGATTATTGATGCATATTGGTTTTAGTTTTCTGCTCTAAGGCGGCCGAGTGCCTTGGTCAGTCCGACGAGCGACAGGCGCACTTCGATTTCAGCGTCGATCTTCTGGCTTTGTGCCTGTTGCCATGCAGTTTGGGCGGCCATTACATCGGTGGTATTCATCACACCTTCCTTGAATCCGAGGTTGGCACAACGCAGGTTCTCTTCCGCACTACGCGTGTTTTCGCAGGCCATGTTGAGCCGTTTCCGGGCTTCTTTCACCTTGAATTGGCTTTGAGTGATTTGCAACTGTATCTTTTCGCGGGCATCTCCCAGCTCCATTTGTGCGATGTTGGTAGCGGCTTTGGTGGCACGTATCTTGTAAGTACCCTCAAACCAGTTCCATACAGGTATCTGCACCGTGAGCCCTACGTTCCATACTCCGGCAAACTTGCGCTCGAATCCATTGAAGACATTGGGATTGGATACCGCATAACCGCCTGTGAGCAGTACGTGGGGCAGGTAGGCGGCACGCACAAGGCGGGTGGTCTGTTCGCTGATATCTATGGTGTTTTGCAGCATACGCAGCTCTGGCCGCTCGTTGGTCGAGGAGTCGGTGATTGCCGGTTCCGTGTGGTCTATGGTTGTGTTGAGGCCGGTCTTGTCCTCGTCTTCGAGCACAATGTCTCCTTCGAGGGGTAGTCCGCAGAGTTGGCAGAGCAGCATTTTGGAAAGCGTAAGACCGTCTTCCACTTGTGTCACTTGCATGTCGGCCTCATTGGCCCGCACGTCTACTTTCAGTCCGTCGGCCCGGGTTGCCACCCCTTCACGTATCATCTTGTGTACGTTGGAATTGAATTGCCTCACCAAGTCGCGATAGCTTGTGGCCAACTTGTATTTTTGTCGCAGCGAGACCACAAGCCAATAGGTCTGGTCTATATCATATAAGGTGGTTTGCTGCTTTAGGTCAATGTCGTTTTTGGCCAGATCTTCACCGATATCGGCTATCCTGTTCATGGCCAATATGGCTCCACCCATGAATACAGGTTGGCGCACCACCACGGCTCCACTCCAGATGTTTCGAGTGTCGGTGCGGAAGGCACCGGCGATATCTTGTCCTATGGCATTGCCCGTCTGGGCTGCCGATGCGCCCAGTTGGTTGGCGTAACTGCCTATCTGTTGGGCCATCTGTGGAGTGATGAGGCCCTGTTGGGTGAGAGAGGTGACGAGGCTGGAAAGGCCCGTGGAAGCATGGCCCACCAGCGTGCTGCCCAAATTGCCCAATGCCGATTTCTGCGAATTATTCAGGATGGACACCTCTTTGCTGAAGTACTCGTAGCCACCGAGGGCATCTACTTTTGGCAGATATTTGGTGCGGGCAGCTTTGCGCACATTGAGGGCTACCGACTGCTGGAGCCTCGATATGTTTAGCTGCTTGTTGTTGCGCAAAGCCATGGCCCTGCAACTGTCCAAACTGAGTATGCGCTGCTGGGCGCAGGCTGGCAGTATGGTACCGGCAAGCATGACAAAGGTGATTATTTTTCTCATCAAAATAGTCTTTCGTTCAACCTTGTTTGATTTTGATATAAAAGTAATGCACATAAGCGCAATGAAAATTTGCTTTCACATTGCTGTGTGCGGTTAACTTTATGCAAAAGTAATTTTTTTATCGTTAATGACAAAGTAAAAACGCCTGCCTAATCTTTAATATTTTAAATTTTAGCATTTTTAGGGAAAAATAGAACAATATTAAGGGCTGTTGGAAGCCTTTTGTTTACGTAAAGTGGAAATGCTTTATCTTGGGAGTTGTTGCACGATTCAGTCAAATAATGACGGTTTTTAATGACGAGTAATAATGACCAAATATAATGACCAAATATAATGACCAGTATGCAGACGCAATTATTTATCAGTGCAATCACTTGCAACTTTAATTTGAGAAAGCCGAAAGTAGACAAGCCAACTAATGTCTATTGTGTTGTCTATCAAAACGGCAAGCAGCATTATTTTGCCACTGGCTTGAAAGTAATGCCAGAGCAATGGAATAAAAAGAAACAAATAGCGATGGTCAGCAATACGTTGACCACGCTTGACAATCGTAACAATAATATCCTTAATGACAAGATAAAGCAGCTGAAAGGGTATTATCAAGAATATATTGATTACCTTTGCAACAATCCGGATGATACGGACAAACTATATAAATTTATATATCGAGATATGGGAAAGAAAGGGATAAAGGCTTCCAAACTAATGGAACAAGCATTGGAAATATACCGCAAAGACAAGCGTAATCTATCTTCTGGCACTATAAACACACAAAATGTAAAGCTAAGTGCCTTTATCAAATACGTTACTGATACGGACAAGGATGATATAAGTGTATTGTCACAGCAAGGTTTAAATAATTACAAAGACTATCTAATAGAAGAAGCAAGTAAGATAGAGGTTGGTCAGCGTGGTGGTGGAATTGCAAGCATCAACCAAAAGTGCCAGTTTGTAGCCTTGATGATAAATGAAGTGCTAAGCCAACATAATGACTACCTTAAATATAGGATAGTGCCAGTAAGCTATAAACCAATTAAAGATGAAAGAGGTAAAGAAGACAAATCCCACTTTTCACTGACTAAAGAGGAAATAGATAAAATAAAGAATTGCAAAGGACTTGATGCAAGACAAAAAGTATATCGTGATATATTTATACTGCAATGTAATTGTGGACAGCGTATTTCTGATGTGGTTAGATATATAACCAATACCAATGTAGTGAAAGAAGTCATAGATGGTCAGACCATTGTACGGTTAGGAACTAAAAAGGAAAGTACCACTTCATATTTTATAGAGAATGAGGAAACCGATTACTTCTTTAATAAGTATAAAGATAGAATTTATACGGAGGGTGGCCAGACATTTATAAAGCGAGATGGAACTGTAGCCCTAAATGTTAGTACAATAGAGGACAGTCAACTGTACAACAAATCTTTAAGACAAATAGCCGAGAAAGCAAAATTAGACCGTATATGGGAATATAAAGATGCACAAGGTCGGCCATTGACTGCTCCGATATATCAAATATTGTCTTCACACGTTGGTAGACATACTTTTGCTACTATAATGCGTGCTAAAGGATATAATTTAGATGAAGTGTGTCTGATGTTAGGGCATTCTAGTGAAGATATGGTAAAAGAGGTTTATGCACATAATGATGAAGCCTTTAATTCTTATAAGATTGTAAATGCAGCACGAAGGATTGAAAAAAAGTCAGTAAAGCCTAGTGCCCTACAATTACTGTTTGCTTATGACAAGTTAAAGGAGCTAGAAAGAATGAAGGATGATGGTATAGACATACTTACCCTTCCATTGTGCAAAGAGTGTGTCTTCATTATAAAGAGCACTGCCAATCTAGTCAAGGCAAAACGGCAAATAGCTAATGTCGATGAGGAAAAGAGGGAGCAGTTTGTAAGTAAAGTCAAAGAATTGCATCCTATACTATGGTATATCGGCAAGCACACTGTAGATACAGACCTATATAATTTATATGAATATAAGTGCAAGGAACTTGGCTTAACTGACAATATAACCGATGCAGACCAACTAATCCAAACGTGGCAGCAAGAATGGGACAATGAGGATGTAATTCAGATGAATGAAAAAAGCCAGCCCCAATAAAGGAACTGGCTTTACATTAAATTTAATATATCAATCCATCTACAAACTCCAGATAATTCCACTGGCTGTATTTCATACTTATATATTCGGCCTTTTCAGTGTCAAAGCTGACTGTCCGGCCATCATCCATTACATAGACACCGACAATCCTAGTAGTGCCCTTTATTACCCCGTAATAGGCAGTACAGTTAGGCTTGCCCTCTTGGAAATTGATAAGGCCATACTTTCTGTACTTAGATATACTGTCATTGCTTATATATGGATTGGCCTTTACTTTACTGGCCAGTTCATTGCTCTTTTTAAGCAGTAGATTGTCATAGTATCTAATGGAATCTATATCACAATAATCTCTTTTCTTTACTATGCTGAAAGCATCCAATTCAACTCCCATTTTGTCGGCATATTCATATAAAGGCTTATACTCCTTGTTGCAGCCAGTTAGTAATAATGTTATCAATGTTGCGATAATAAATAGTGTCTTTTTCATAATTTAAACGTTAGTGCGTGTTTTTTAGGTAATAAATAAGTATCTTTACAAACTTCTTTTGTCTTATGTACTGTAGAGTTGGGTAGCCATTTTCCTTCCACCTTGACTTTGCCTTCTTCAATTAGCCGCTTGATGTCTCTGTATCTGAATAAATACATATTGTTGCTGAAAAAATATACCATCCAGCAGCTGTAGGTTTCCCCCTTGCTCTACAGCTCCTCCATATAATCCAGCTTCTGCTTTTCCATTATATAGGTATCGTAGCCTTCATATCTGGGGCTTCTGTCCTTTATCTCTACTCCCACCCTTTTACCTTCTTTGGTAAAAAAGCAGTCTATTCTGTCATAATCTCCCTCTGTAAACTGTATATCTGTAATTCCTCTGTCGGTTAGAAACTTCTTTAGTTTCTTTCTGCCAACTAACTCTGATTTTTGAAAATCGTTCATACTTAAATTAAATTTTAAAGGTTCATATAGGTAATAAAATCTGGTTGTAAAATCATCTACAATAACTCTTCTTTTGTATATCTCTGATGAAAAATATCTATTTTATGACTAGAATGAGTGTCTATAAACTCTTCCAAATCTAATTGCTCTGTATAATCTCCTATACTTTCTTTATAGTCTTTCCATATCTTAAATACTAATGCTTTATTGCAACACCATTCAGAATTAGGCAAACTGAACTTGCTATAAAGTGCTTGTAATCTATGCTCTGTCTCTTTATTTCCATCCATTATATCCAGCATCCGAAAATTTGGATTATCTGTTTTGTATTGGTTGTATCTATTTTCCAAGTTTTCTGTATATCCTATTTTTACAAAGCAATCACTTTCTATTAAGTATAACATATTTGTTAAATTTTAAAGGTCAATTTCATTTTATCTATTATATACCCCCTTATAGGCTTTCCATCTATTTTTTGCACTTTTTCTGTAGCATTATAATAAGGAGATTCTGCTATTAAGGATGCCTTTACTTTTAGATTTATCCCGTATTTATCAAATAGCTTAGTAAAGATAGCTTTTAAATCCTTAATGCTGATAAAACCAGCCCCAACTTCCCTATAAATATCTCTGTAAACTCTTTCCAGCTTTATTTTGTCTGATACTCTAGCTAACATCTTTTCTTTGTTATATTGTAATGTGTGTATTTCCGTTTCAGTAAGATATTTAGCTATATTCTCAAACTCCGGATAATCTGACAAATATTCTGAATCTCTATTGATAAGATAATCATCTAATAAATCCTTATAACTAATAGTAACAGCCTTCTTGACTTTGATATTAAAATCATCCCAAATCTTTTGATTGGTGGCTATGCTGAATCTATTGCTTTTATTATATGCGGCCCTTATACCAAAACCGTCTTTATATTGCTTTCTAATAGACTGTTTATAAATGAATGACTGTCTTTTAAGCTCATTGATTTTCATATCACCACCAACTATAGATATAAGAGATTTTTCTAGTTTTAAATCTTTACGGTATGCTTCTCTTTCCTCACTGCTCATCTTTAGCCAGCCAGAAATTTTAAGTTTGGCATCCGCTTCCTTTTCACTCATTAACTGGCTGAACTCATTATCATCTAAAATATGATTATTGTTACTGTAAAAGTGTATGATATAATTTCTAAAGATGTTGTGATACTCATTATTTTCTCTTAGTCTGCCCACTATTTGCTCCAGAGTTGTGGATATGTCCACTAATGTGGTATCTCTATAACCATCACTAACAACTACTACCAAAGCATTATTGCTAAACATATTACAGCCTTGAAATCCCTTCTTGGTAAAGAAATTAACTTTTTTGTTGGGGGTGGTTACTGGCTCTATTTCATATTCACCTAGTATCTTTTTATTTCTGGCTCTATTAGCACAGCTTATTTTAACAAGCTCCGGATTTATCTTTAGTGTGTTTACTATTTGCTCTATACCAGTAACCGTATTAAAGAAAACAAATAATTGCTCCACTTTAACATTACCAATGGTTAATCCATTATCTAGAAACTCATTTATAAAGTTAGTTACTCCAGCAATAAGTTTAGTAGTCTTATATCTCATTACGTTAACCTTTTCACTTTCATTCCAGACTACTTTATAATGTGATAAATTTTTAAAGGCTGGTATTTCAAAACTGACATCTATTGGGGTTGCTGATAGCAAAGAATAGTGTTTAAATTGCTTGATAGATTCTAATAACTTAGTAATGGCATCCTCTCTATAATCTATTTCACTTAATAAAAGGTGATATTCGTCTATTACTATATACCAATCATTAGGGTTATCAATCCATTTAAGTATCTTATTACTAAAGCTATCATAGGTAACTGCTACCTTTTTAATCTTATTTTCTTTGCAGTATCTTTTAAATTCCGGCTCATATACACCTTTATAGCACTTAAAAATATTGTATCTGTTATTTTTATCTGCTGCTATACTGTTCACTAAATCTCTAAAGGGACAAACTATTATATAGTTCTTGTCACAATTAGCAGCAGAGTAAGTACCTCCAACATCCGGCTTGGTCTTATTGATAATTCCATCTGGAAGGCCATTTTTAAATACATCTAATTCACTTAAATAGCGGTGTGAACTACCGTTAATAATAAATTCTTTCATTTTTGATTAGTTCTAAGGTTAAATAAAAAATATCTATCTAAAGTGTGTTTCTGCTCGGTTACTTTTTTTAGTCTTATATAGGCGCACAATAAATTTTTTTGTAACCGTGGTTTTCAAAGAAAAGGAGTATCTCTACTCCATTTTCTTATCCAACCTATGAAAAAATTAACTTAAAGTATGTCTGTAGTAGCAAACACCACTCGCGATTATCCCTTTACTTATATTGCAAATATACTAAAAGTTTTTGATAATTGCAAAGAAATGTGAAATTATTTTAAAACTTTGTGTTGGGAGTTATGTCAGCTCCGAATTTATGCCTTTCAAATAGCTTGTGGGGCAAAATTCAGCAGTGAGATTGATTTGTTAATAAAGTTTATAATTTCTGCTAATTTTATTTGGATATGTCCTATATTTTTGTTATATTTGCTTTATTGAGAAACATAAAGAACATTCATTTACAAACAGACTTTATGCCTACATTAAAGAAGAATACCAATACATAGAAAAGCAGACAGATAAACAGAGAACAGAGGACGGACATTTACCGCAGTAAAAGATGGAGGGAGCTTCGGCTGGCCTATATAATGCAGCATCCTTTATGTGAGATTTGCCTAAAGCTGGGTATAACCAAGCCAGCGGAGGATGTACACCATAAGGACAGCTTCACTAATTATTCTGGCAATATGAAGTATGCAAAGGCTTATGACTGGAGCAACTTAATAGCCTTATGTAAAGAGCACCATTCTTATTTACACAGAAAGGGGACTACTTATGGCTTAGATTTGGACTAGGTAGTTAAAGAGCTGTCCAAATGAAACTGGCGTATCGTATAATGGCAATTACTTTCGGCTCTAACCCGAAAAATCACCGTTCGATTCGGTGTGCGCTGACTAACTTATTAATGGATTAGATTATGGAAATAGACAATTTTATAGACGAGACCAAGGCGGAGCAGCTTACCAAACTGATGGCTGAAACCTTGGTAAATGCAGAAGGGATAGCCAATCTGGCCTATCTCTGGGATTTGGAAGATACATAGATATATTTAGATTACTAGGACAAATTGAATCGGCTGTCGGTGGAAAGGAAAAAGCAATGAGCAAGTTTGTAATGCCCACTGGCTTATGTAAAGAAGCCAAGGACTATATGAAGGATGTGGTAGAGCACCTTACAGAAGCCGGAGTGATTGAAAGTGTAGATACTGCTGCCTTAAATATGCTGGCCAGATGTTATGATACCTTTATATTAGCTAGTAAATAGCTAGAAACTGATGGCTTAACTGTTAGAAGTGATAGGGGCAACATATCGGAGCATCCGTTGGTAAAGGTTAGAAAGGATGCTATTACACAATCTATTAAGATTATGACGGAATTTGGACTGACAGCCAAATCCAGAGCTAAATTGCCACAAATGGACAATACGGATGATGAGCTTTCACCACTGGAGCAGTTTGTGAAGAATAATAGCAAGGAGATTAGATAATGGTGTATATGGGCAGTAAGAATAGGATAGCTAAAGAACTCATACCTATCATAACCGATTAGCTACAGCCTACTTGGTGGTACATAGAACCTTTTGTAGGTGGTGCTAATATGATTGATAAGATACAGCATCCTTACAAACTGGGTGCTGACAGTAATAAGTATCTGATAGCTTTATTAAAGTATGTATAGGATGGTAATTAGCTACCAGAGTTCCTTAGTAGGGAGAACTATCTGAAAGTAAAGGATAATAAAGAGAGCTATCCAGATTGGTATGTGGGCTTTGTAGGGTTTATATGCTCCTATAACGGCTGTTTCTTTGGCAGCTATGCTGGTATTACAGATATTAAAAATGGTGGATAGAGAAATTATATAAGGGAGAAAAGGAACAATCTGCTTAAACAGAACCTTAAAGACATTAGGTTTGAGTGTTGCAGTTATGATTAGCTGCTGATGCCAAACAATGCAGTTATATATTGTGACCCACCTTATTAGAACACTTCAAAGTACAATGATAGCTTTGATTCCGATAGGTTCTGGGACTGGTGTAGGGTTAAAGTGGCTGAAGGCTATAAGGTATATGCTTCGGAGTATAAAGCACCGGAGGACTTTATTTGTATTTGGGAGAAAGATTTATCATCCAATTTAAGCAGAACGGCAAAGAAGTCCACAGAGAAACTTTTTATACATAAGAGTTAGTTATGAAAGGATATTACCATTATGTAGATGATGTACTTAATGGTAAAATAGTTGTTGGAGAGCTTATAAAGTTAGCTTGTTATAGATTTAAAGACGACCTATAGAGATAGGATGTTTATTTCAATGAATCTGTAGTAGATAAAGCTATTAACTTTATAGGAACTCTTAAACACTTTATGGGTAAATCCAGTGGAAAGCATTTTTAGTTAGAGGACTGGTAGCAGTTTATAGTAGCTAATATAGTTGGCTGGTACTGGAAGGAAAATCATACCAGACGGTTTACCAGCTCTTATATAGAAGTGAGTAGAAAGAATGGTAAAACAGCCTTAGCTGCTGCTTTATGCCTTTATTATTTAATAGCTGATGGAGAGGATGGAGCAGAAGTAGATTTAGCTGCTAACAGTAAAGAATAGGCCAAGATTGCATTTGAGTTTTGCAGTAGCTTTAGTAAGTAGTTAGACCCAAAAGGAAAGTATTTAAAGCCTTATAGAGATAATGTATAGTTTGCTTTAAATAATTCTAAGCTAAAAGTATTTGCTGCTGATGATTCTAAACTGGATGGATTTAATGCCAGCTTTGGACTTATCGACGAATACCACGCTGCAAAGAATAGTAAGGTTAGGGATGTTATAAAATCCTCAATGGGTATGCGCAGCAATCCGCATTTATGCACTATCACGACCGCTGGATTTGACAAGACATTACCTTGTTACAAGCTAAGAAGTACATCTATAGAAATACTTAACAAGCTAAAGACGGATGACAGTATGTTTATAGCCATCTACTCTTTAGATGATGGAGATGATTGGACAGATAAAGATAATTGGGTAAAGTGTACTCCAAACTTAAATGTTACAGTTACCAGTAAGTATATTAGGGAATAGGTACAGAGTGCCATCAATAATCCCAGTGAGGAAGTAGGAGTAAAGACAAAAACGCTAAATCTTTGGTGTGATGTAGCTGATGTGTGGCTACCAGAAAGCTATATAATCAGAGCCAGCAAGAATATAAGGTTGGAGGACTTTAAGGATTGTGACTGTTACATAGGGGTGGACTTGTCTGCCACATCAGACTTAACAGCCGTATCTTATCTTATAGAGAAGGACGGTACTTATTATTTCAAGACAGACTACTATCTGCCGGAATCAGCTTTGACTGACAAGGCGGATAGGGAGACTTACAAGGTATGGAAGCAATAGGGACTGTTGAAAGTGACAGCTGGCAATGTTACGGACTATGACTATATTACCAATGACATTGTAGCAGCCAGCAACCTATTAAACATACAGAAAATTGGGTATGATAAATGGAATGCCACTTAGTGGGCCATACACGCTACAGAGATAGGTTTGCCTTTAGAAGAATATCCCCAGACTATGGGAAACTTTAACCGTCCTACCAAGGAGTTGGAAAGGCTTATATTGTCTGGCAATACGGTAATTGATAACAATGAGATTACCAGATGGTGCTTTAGAAACGTGGAATTAAAGTCTGACTATAACGGCAATGTCAAACCCAACAAAGGCATCAAAGCCAAGAAGATTGACGGGGTAATTGCCATCATATAGGCCTTGGGTATGCTGCTTACTTGCCCACATTACAGTAATGAAATTATAACGATATGAGTTGGTTTAGAAAAAAGAGAAAAGTAGAGGAACGCAGCAATCCTTTTGATTATCTGATGTATAACAGCACTGGCAGTTATACGGAAAGCAAGGCATTGCTGCTTAGTACGGTTTACAGATGTACAGAAGTGATTTCTGACAGTATAGCACAGCTGCCACTTGAACCGTATAAGATAGACGAAAACGGATATAAGGCTAAGTATGTCGGGCATCCTACCTACAGCTTATTAAATAGAGAGCCTAACAATAAAATGACTAGGTTCACCTTTATAAAGACTATGGTTGTCAGTATGCTTTTAAAGGGTAATGCTTATGCTTATATAGAAAGAGATAATAAAGGGAATGCCAAGGCCTTGCATTATATACCATCCGAATTGGTAACTATAATATCACCGCAAACAATCAGTGATAATATAGTGTATAATGTTACTGGAATGGCCAATGCCATAGAAGCTTGCAATATGATACATTTGCTTAACTTCAGCTACAATGGTATAGTAGGCATCAGTACATTGGCACACGCCAAGAGTACATTGGGACTGGCTGCCGACAGTGAAGCACACGCTTAGGGATTCTTTAAAGGTGGTGCTAATCTGGCTGGCATCCTAAAAGTGCAAAGCACCTTGACAAGTAAACAGAAGAACGATTTAAAGACCAGTTGGCAGACTGCCTTCAGCCCAGTAACTGGCACGCCTAATGGAGTGGCTGTATTGGAGGGAAATATGGATTTCCAACCCATTACAGTAAATCCTTCAGATGCACAGCTGTTGGAAACAAGGTAGTTTAACGTAGTGGATATTTGCAGATTCTTCGGTGTGTCTCCCGTTAAGGCTTTTGACCTATCAAAGTCCAGTTATTCAACGGTTGAAGCAACGGAGCTGGCATTCCTTACAGATACACTGTCTCCATTATTGGAGAAGATAGAATTGGAGTTTGAGAGGAAACTATACAAACCCAGTGAGAAGGATTCCATAGATGTAAGGTTCAATACATCCACTTTGCTTAGGGCTGACAAGCAATCATTGGCCAACTACTACAACACTTTGTTTTAGATAGGTGTTATCAGTCCCAATGAAATAAGGAAGGAATTGGATTTACCATCTATAGAGAATGGGGACAATACGTTTGTATAGGTTAATGTACAGACTTTAAAAACAGCAACAGAACAAACATTTAACACAGAAAACAACAAGAATTATGGCAGTAATAAGAGTGACACCACCTATTGAGGAAACACCCATCCCACAGCCGGATATTGAGATTGTAGATGGCATTTTAAAGATTGGTTATATTGAAAACCAGTCAGATGCCTTTATACAGACAGACTTCAGTTGCGGTGATGATGATAAGGTGAAGATAGAAAAGGAAATCTTATACTTTGACAATACACAAAACAGATATGATGGTTATAATGGCATTTACTTTGGAATTGGCAAGCGAAGGGACACCTACAGTCTGTTGATTCAAGGTATGTTCATTGCACCCGAAACGGAAACTGTAAAGGTTATATATAATGAGTTCAGTCAGTTTACCTTTACCCCTAATGCAGCATCCTTTTAGTACAGTGCTGGTGGGGACAAGAAGAAAACCAAATATCAGAGTGAATTTAACATAGGCAATCATACTGATAAAGCGGCACATAATGATAAGATTCACTTTGACAACTTACTGCTGTTTAAGACAGACTAGGAACGGTCCAATTACAAGGCCAGACTGAAGACTGCCAAGATATATAAGAATGATGTATTAGTAAGGGACTTTGTTGCGGCAAAACGCAAGGCAGACGGTAAGGTGGGACTGTTTGAGAAAGTGGAAAGCAAGTTTTACACCAGTCCTAACGGCACAGAATTTATAGGTGGATAAAATGAAGGAAATAAGAAACAACAATTTAGAAGTTAAAGCAACTACGCCAGAAAGCCGATAGGTGGAAGGGTATGCTTTGGTGTTTAACTCCGAATCAAATGATTTGGGAGGATTTAAGGAGATTATAGACAGTAGGGCTTTGGAAGGAGTTATAGACAACTCTGATGTGCTTTGCTTGCTCAATCACAATGAGGACAAGGGAGTGTTGGCCAGATGCAATAAAGGCAATGGCAGCCTAAGACTTACAGTGGATGAGAGAGGGTTAAAATACACCTTTGAAGCCCCTAAGACCGCTTTGGGTGATGAGCTTTTAGAAGGGCTTAGGAGAGGTGACATTACCACTTCATCCTTTGCCTTTACCGTTGGCTCTGACAGTTGGGAGAAGAGATAGGACGGGACTTATCTAAGGACAATCAACAGTATAAAACAGCTGTACGATGTATCTCCGGTATATTTTCCGGCCTACAGTGCCACTTCTGTCAACACCAGAGGATTAGATAACTTAAAGGAGCAAGAAAAGAAAGAGATAGATAACTATTATAAAGAATTGGAAAGTAAAATCAAGTGATGACCAGTTTGGAGTTATTGGATAAAAAAGAGCAGCTTACAATTAAAGCTAACAGCATCCTAACTGCTGGAAAGACTGAATCAAGAAAGCTGACAGCAGATGAAGAGAGTGCTTACAATGATTTGTGTAAGGAGATTGCAGATGCAGATAGAGAAATCAGAGATATAACCAGTAAGTTAAACAAAGAAACTAATAAAACAAAAATGAGTAAATTTTCATTGATTAAAGCGGTTAATGACATTGCCAATAACCGTAATTTGGACGAAAGAAGCTAGGAAGTGGTAAACGCTGGTATTGCAGAAATGCGTAAAGCCGGGCAATCCTTTAGTGGACAGATTGTATTGCCTATCGAGGAAAGAGGAGACATTCAAGCAACCGTAACGGCCAATGGCCAAGAGGTTGTGGCAGAAGACAAACTTAATATTTTAGAACCTCTTAGGGCAAATTTAGTGATGGCCAAGGCTGGTGCAACTTATATGAGCGGATTGGTGGGCAATGTGTCTATTCCGGTTTACAGCGGCTCCAATGTGGGGTGGGCTGGTGAAGTGGATGCCGCTGCTGACGGTGCTGGCAAGTTCAGTGAGGTTAATTTAGAACCCAAGCGTCTGACTGCCTATATCGACATATCCAAGCAATTCCTTATCCAAGATTCGGTAAGTGCAGAGGAAATGCTTAAAAGTGATATTGTCAGAGCCATCTCCAACAAATTGGAGGAGACCATTTTAGGCAATGCTGCTGGTGACAGCAAGAAGCCAGCTGGTGTGTTTAATGGTGTGGCAGCTGACAGTGCAGCCCTTGACTTTAAGGGCATTGTAGCTATGGAGCAAGCACTGGAGGACAAGAATGTGACTGGCAACCTTTCATTTATAGTTGCTCCCAATGTGAAGGCAACCTTAAAGACCACTTTAAAATCCAATGGTGTGTCTGGCTATTTAATGGAAGGTGGAGAGGTCGATGGAATCCCCGTTTATTCCACTTCTGCTTGCACATCTAAAGGTATGGTGCTTGGCAACTTTGCCGACTATGTAATTGGACAATGGGGTGGCATTAACCGTTAAATCAGTGCCATATAGAAGTGATTTTATATGCTCACAATGTGAGAAACACCCGATAATTCAACTTTCTAATTGCTGGAAACTCCTTAGAGCTTTCACCGTTTAAATGTGAAAGATTGGACAATCAGCAGCTAAGGCTTTTATAGTTATTATAAAAGTAAAGTTCAACGACTAGTAAGTCCTATAATAGGCATAGGAATTAAGTAATTCCGAAATGGAAGTCCCTTATTTTGTAAGGTGAAGATATAGTCTAGTCTCTATGAAAACATAGAGCTTTAATAACAAGCATAAAATAATATGATTACTGGAATTTATAAATGGACTAGCCCTAGTGGTAAGTCTTATATAGGATAGGCAATAAACCTAGAACGGAGAAAGAAGGAATTTACTTATAATCCTTTTAATTATGTATATACAAGTAATGATTCTGCTATAGATAGAGCTAGAAAGAAATATAATGACTTTACTTAGTGGAAATATGAGATACTAGAATATACTACTATTGATTAGTTAGATGCTAAAGAAATATACTACATAACTTTATATGATACAACAAACAGTAGAAAAGGTTATAATTCCACTAAAGGTGGTGACGGAACTAAAGGCTTTAAGTGGGGAACCGACAAACAAAAAGAAGCCATAAAAAATAGAAGAAGTTATGAAGGTATAAATAACCCTAATTATGGAAATCACTTATCAGAAGAATCTAAATAGAAGATAAGAGAAGCAAGGTTAGGGAGTAAACAATCAATAGAAACAATTAAGAAGAAAAGTAAACCAGTAAATCAATATACATTAGATGGCACTTTTATAAAAGAATGGATTGGAGCTAGTTAGGTAATGAAAGAGCTAGGAATAGACAAATCATCCATAAGTAGAGTTTGTAAAGGAACTAAAAAGAGTGCCGGAGGATATGTTTGGAAGTTTGCAGAGTAACGAACTGCAAAAAATAAAATGTGATTTGACTGTCGACCCTTATACGCAAGCTGCCAGCGGTAAAGTACGCTTGGTTATCAATGCTTTCTTTGATGCCAAGCCACGCAGAGCCGAAGCATTTGCCAAGAAGGTGATTAAGTGATTGCAATAAGTGAAAGCTATGTTTGTTAAATTGGAAGAAGCAAAAAAGCATCTAAATATAGATGTCAGCTTTACTGATGATGATGCCTACATAACCACATTGATTTAGGTTGCGGAGGATTCAGTATCTTAGCATTTGGACATAGCTTTGGATGATTTGATGGTGGGTGGCAAATTGCCATCCGCCGTTAAACATTCCATTTTGCTGATGGTTGGCAATCTGTATGCCAACAGAGAGCCAGTAAGTTATAGCACTGTTATGAAAGTGCCCTATACTATGGAGTATCTGTTAGGACTTTACAAACATTATAATATACCCTAATATGCAAGCTGGAATATTAAATGAGAGGATTGTTATAGAATAGCCAACAGTTTAGCAAAATGGCTTTGGAGCTAATGCTATTAAGTGGACTGAATTTGTAACCACTAGGGCTAACGTAACCTACACTAATGGTAATAGGGCTAATGAAAACAATGAGATTGTGTTTACTTGTAATGTAATCTTTAAGATTAGATATTATCATAAGGTAACGGAGCTTATGCACATTGTCTGGAATGGATAGAAATATAGAATACTATCCATACAGTCAGACAAGCATAGGCAGTTTAAGGCAATAAATACGGAGTTAATAAATGATTGAAATTGATGACAGTTAGGTAGTGAATCTGTTTGCATCCTTGTCTGGTAAAGATTAGACCAAGGCAATGAAAACGGCACTAAAGAAATCAGCTTAGATACTTATTAAAAAGGCCAGAGCAAAGTTAAAGCAGACAGTGAAGAACCCTACAAGGAAATCTGCCAAATATGGCAAGTCTTTACAGAGTGGCATCAAGTCCAAAATCAATAAGGATGGGACGGAAGCCAAGGTACACATTATGGGAGACTTCAGACTGAAGTTTTTTGAGACCGGCACTAAGGACAGATATACCAGAGGTCACAAGATTACCGGATATGATGGCAAGTCTTTAAAGAGAACTGGCAAAGGCGGCTATAGAGGTGCCATTACGGCCAGACACTTCTTTAAGGATGCCCAGAGGGAATCGGAGCATTAGGTGTTCAGCAGCATTGACAGCCTATTGTCAGAATCAATCTAGAAAATTGCATCCAAGAAATGAGCAGTTTACAAATTGGTAAAGCTATATATGCCATATTGGCTAGGAACAATATAAATAAAGTTTTTCCTTTGGTGGCCGATGAAGGCACTACGTTTCCATTTGTTGTCTATAAACGGAGTGGATTAGAACCATCCGATACAAAGGATAGGTACAACTTTTCAGAGTTGGCAACCTTGGATATTATTGTAGCAGCCAACACTTATGAGGAAAGTATATCATTGGCAGAAAGGATAAAGGATATACTGGAGCACAGCAGAGGTGCTTACAATGGTATCAATATAGGGGGGATAACTTTAGATGATGCAGATGAGGATTATTTGGAAGATACATTTATACAGAAACTAACATTTAAAATTGAAATAAAATGAGTGTAATTAAAGGTAGTGATTTGATGCTTTTTGTTGGCGGCAAATCAATAGGTTTTGCCACTTCACACACTTTGTCTATCAGTGCAGATACAAAGGAAACCAGTTCTAAAGATAGTGGTGGCAAGTGGCAGACCAGTGAAGTGGGTGTGCTCAGCTGGACTGCTTCAAGTGAGAACCTCTGTGCAGACAAAGCCGAAGGGGTTGGCTATGACGAGCTTTTTGCAATGATGATAGCTAGAAAGCCCGTTACTGGCGTGTTTGCATTAGAAGGCAACTCTACAGATTTGGCGGAAAACAAATTAGATGCTGTTAAAACTGGCGGCTGGACACCGAAAGCCAAGGATGGCTATACTGGCCAGATGCTTATTACATCCTTGGAGAAGAATGCCCCCAATGGAGAAAATGCAACGTTTACGGTACAGTTTACCGGAGTGGGCGCACTAACTAAAGTGACCCAATAATTGATGTTTACTTGGCCTACTCTGACCCTTTATATAGGTAAGGGGTAGGCCTAATTTTTAAACTGACTATGACTATAAACAATAAGGAGTACAGACTTAAATACACTTTTAGGGCCTTGATGCTCTTTGAGCAGATAACCAACAAGATGTTTAACATAGAATCCCTATCGGATGAACTGGTGTTTTTCTATTGCATCCTATTGGCAAGCAATCCGGATGATACTATGACATTTGACAAGTTTATGGATTCTGTAGATGATAACCCCACTTTACTGGTGCAATTCCAACAGTTTCTGGCAGATGAAGCATCCAAGAGGAATGTGTATGGCAAAGTGGAGGACAACGAAAAAAAAAGTCTCTGACAGTTACTGAAATATACCAGACTTTAGTAATACAGTGCGGCATATCTCCGGACTATGTGTTGGATGCAATGCAGATGTATGAAGTACAGCCGCTTATATAGGCAATGCACCTAAAGCATAGGGACAGCTGGGAGCAAAGTAGGATGATAGCTTATATCATTGCATAGGTGAACAGCCGAAAGAAATTAAGCCCGACTGACATTGTTAGATTTGTCTGGGATGACAATAAGGAAACTGGTATCAGTAATGAAGATATAGAAAGACTTAGACGGAAAGCAAAAGAATATTCACGTAAAAACAAATAATATATGGCTGATTTTGTAACTAGAATTATACTTTAGAATCAGCAGTTTAAAAGCTAGCTGTAGGACTGTAAAAAAGAGATAGCAAGTTTAAAGGGTGCAAGCCAACAGACTGGCGGTTCTTTAGACAGTCTGGATAAACTGCTTGGCAAGGTCGGCATCAGTGCCAATGGCTCTGGGAATTTACTAAATACTCTAGGCGGCACACTTGGTAAATTAGGTGGATTCTTTGGTGTGGCTATGAGTGCCGGAGCCTTGTTTAACAAGATGATGGCCAACAGCCAGACATTGGGTGATGCAGTGGAGAGAGTGCAGACCTAGGCCGGAAGTGCAGTAGATTACTTTGCCACTTGCTTGGCAAATACAGATTTCAGCAACTTCATAAACGGACTTCAACAGACTATATAGGAATCCGGCAAATTGGCTGATATGCTGGATGAACTGGCAACGGCAGCATAGCAATTAGGGGTGACAGATGCCAGAATCAACGCCAAAAGGGTGGCAGCATAGAGGGATTACTACAAGGCCAGAACCAAGGAGGAAAAGATGGCTGCTGTAAAAAAGATGTAGGAAGCAGATAATGAATATAAAGATGCCCATTAGAAGTTCGGCAAGCAGAATTTGGATGCTGGCAGACAGCAGATAAAATCTAGGATTAACCCACAGCTTAATGGCAAGCACCTTACGGACAATCAGATAGACTATTATTTCCTAAATGAGGAAAAAGCAGCCGAATAGGGTAAAAGGACAAACGAGAAACTTAAAAAGATATAGGCAGAGCGTGAAAAGATTTTAAATAAGCAGAAGAATGCAGCCTATATGAGTGCCTATTCCAATAGGGTGGATGAAAAATATCTCCTATCAGATGCTGATAGGAAGAGACTGGCACAGCTGTCAGCAAAGGAGAAGTCTATAAAGCAAACCATAGGCTATGCCTATTCTAGGATAAACGAACTGTAGGACAATGCGGAGGATTCACCTATGACATAGGCCAGAAACCGCATTAAGGAGTATTATAACCAGCAAGCTATGGTCAGTCAGATTTAGGGCAACACCGCCAAAAAGGAAGCTATGGCTGAAAGGTACAGCGGCAAGAAAATCGGCAAGGTGGAAAAGCATCAGCAAGTCTACAATGAGAATGCAGCCACCATAGAAAGTATGTAGGATAATGTGGATGTGCTGACAGAAAGGCTGAAGAAATGCGTGCCTAATACAGCCCCCTATAAAGAAGTGGAAGCATCCTTGTCCAAATGGAAGGATAAGCTGTCTATGGTTGGGTTTGACACACAAGCATAGACCATCAAGGGCATCAAGGACAATATCAATATCCTTGGCGACAGACTGGAGAATTTAGACCCCAATACTGATGCCTTTAGGGAAACCACAAGGCTTATAGACAGTTGGCAAAATAGACTGGATGACATTAACAATAACGGCTTTAAAGAGGGTGCAACATCCATTAGGGACATTAACGGCAATCTTCAGATACTCAACTACAGACTGAATAAGACAACGCCCAAGACAGCTGAATGGTTTATGATTACCAAGCAGATTAAGGAACAGAAGAGATTGCTGGAAACATTTGCCAACGGTTCTGTTGCTGATTTGAACAGTCAGATAGAGGAAATATAGGACAGATTGAGCAATGAGAATCTGACAGCGGATGTTAGGATATAGCTGGAAACGACAAAGAAAGAACTTTAGGATGCAGTAGATGCCATTAGTGACACTACTACCATCAAGATAAGGAAACTGGATTATGGGACATAGGATAAGGTCAGTTCTTATGAGAATGCACAATCCAATATAGATGCCATATCCAACCAGAGGGATTTGGGCATTATAGACAAGAAGACTGCTGACAGTCAGATAGCAGACATTAACAAGCAACTGTAGGACTTGGGATTGAAGCCTATAAAGGTGCATATAGAATCCGACTTTGACAAAGGATTTGCCCAGCTTAGAAACAATGCCGATGATATATTAGGTGGCTTTGAGGGCTTGGACAATGTAGTTAATAGTGTTGAATCTCTGTCAAACTCACTGGCTGACGGTGCAGATGCTTGGTAGGTGTTTATAGGAGTGGTTGAGACGGTGGGCACTGTATTACAGACCGTTTCAGATGTAATGACAGCAGTTAATACCGTTACGGAGCTGTTAGGTACTACTACTGCCGCTACTGCTGCAATAGACACAGCTGCCACCACTTAGGAAGTGGCCAACTCACAAGCAAAGATAGCTGCCAACAGTGCTGAAGCCATCAGTGGTGCTACAAAGTCTGGAGCAGCTATGCCTTTCCCATTAAATATAGTTGCTATAGCTGCTGGTATAGCCGCAGTCATTGCTGGTATTGCTATGATTGGCAGCTTTGCTGATGGGGGTGTTATTGGCGGCAATTCATTTCACGGAGACAAGATGTTTGCCAAGGTTAATGCTGGGGAAATGATATTGAATGGCAAGCAGCAAGGAAATCTATTTAGATTGCTGGATAGTGGTAACGTTGCTTCCACCAACACTGCTTCGGTAGTAAAGATTAAAGGCTCTGATTTGTATGTGGCTTTATCCAATTACAGTTCTAAAATGGGGAAAGTACGATGATTTATAATGCTGGATTCAGAGATGTTAATAATAATCTCTATACAATCAGAATAACGACGGAAAAAGGCGGTGCTACTCAAAAGACACTGACTTTGGGTGGCATTCCCTTTACTACAGAGATGGACAATTCAGACGATACTTTATACAAGCCAGCCAAATACCAGTCTGCCAGCTGCAATATCATTACACCGGATTACAACTTTGACATTTACAGTGGCAAGGCATAGGGGACTAAGATAGAGCTGTCAGACAGCAAGGGCATAGCTTGGACTGGCTATATAGAACCAAATCTGTACAATATGGGATTTGAGGAGTATAGGGAGGAAATAGAGCTGTCTTGCATAGATGCCCTATCCACCCTACAATATATAAAGTACACGACAGATAAAAAGAGAGTGGTAACGCTATTGGACATAATCAACAAACTGGTTAAAAGCTGCAATGCCTATACTGGATTTGTCATTAGTGCCAACACTCAACTTAATAAGGATGCCGTAGACACCTTATTAGACAAACTGTATATATCAGAATAGAACTTCTATGACGATAAAAAAGAAGATGAGACAGATTCGGATGTGGCTTGGACTTGTTAGGATGTCTTGGAAGAGATTTGTAGGTTTTTGGGAGTAACGGCAGTTGCAGATAGGGATTTGGTTTACTTTCTAGATTATGATGCAATTAAAAACGGCATCAATGACTATTATAAATACACCATAGGCAACCCGACACCAAGTAAAGTGACCCTATCATTTAACAAGACCATAACGGCCAGTGACTATACAGACAGCGGTGCTTCTTTGTCTATAGATAACGTATATAATAAGGTGAAAGTGACTGATGATTTATATACGTTTGATGATATATTGCCAGATATGTTTGATACTGCCGTTAACATTACAGCTGACAGTGATGCCACTTTACAAGGCTCTGACAACATCAACAATGGTATGTACGGTGAAGTGGTGGCCAATAAGGTGGGAAACAGTGCAGATAGTAAAAACAACAATATGATAGTGATGATTGATAGGGTAAGAAACCCTTAGAAGGGTGGTTATGGTGACTACAATGTGGTGTTTGCCAAATACTTCAACAATCCTTATTACAAGTTCTATAAGTATGATGCAGACGGTATGGACATAACAGATACCGTTACATCATTGAACTATACCGACACCAAATCAATGCACGGTGCTACCATTGCCAAGTTTTGTGTTAAGAAGCTGGACAATGCTCCGGATTACTTTTAGCAGTTGGTTCTTAAAATGCTTGACAAGCAGATTACTCTGGATAGGTGGTTGGCTATGAATGAGTTCAGTAAGGTGGACTTTTCAGACTATATAGTGTTGCTGAATCCGAATGATAGTCATATAAGTAACGACAACATAACTAAGTACCCTTACTTTCAAACTGTGGCATCAGACGGCACTGCTTTGTTTGGCGGTGAGAATGCCTATCTGATTATCAGCGGCAATTACAGATACCACTACTACTATGATGACCCTTACCCAATACCGGACAATGAATCCGACATATCGGAAGGCAGATACTCTATGGATGCCGGACAGACCTATCTGCTGGCCAAATTACAGTGGGGCAGTCTTTATTGGAATGGCAGTGGCTGGTCGGCATCCGAAACAACCTTCAAGATACCGTATATAAAGGATGATGCAGATAACGGTGAGCGTAGGGCGGATGCCACTATGTTTAAGGACTTGAAGTTTGTAAATACGGTTAATTGGCGTATTGGCACTAATGAGCAAGGATATTTGATTACACTGCCTAAGAATGGAGTAATAAGTGGACTGCCCACCCTTACTGTTTACAAGCCTTATGACCCTAATTATCATAGTGCTAAATCTGGAAAGAATAAAGGATAGCATTACAAGCATTGTTGTGTGTTTCTAAAGGATTTTAAGTTTAAGGCTATTATCGGAGACCCTACATTCAGTAAGGTAAACGATAGTGATACTGTTTATACCAACATTATAAATAACTCTTATATAAAAGAACTTGGTGATATTAAATTTAAGGTTTGTACTTGGGACAACAAGAAGCCAAATTACAGTTCTGTGGCCTTTAAAAAGACTGATGGACAGATGCAGTATCTGGATAAGACATACAATAGGGCTACTGGAGATACGGCCAGATAGGAAGAGCATTTAATAAACCGTATTTATAACCAGTATAATACAGCGTCTATAATATTATAGCTTCCACTTAGGAATGATAACTATATATATGGACTATATAGAGATACTGCCATAAATGACAGACTTTTCATTGTAGACAGTATAAATAGAGATTATAGATATAATTCGGTGAACATTAAACTGATAGAGAAGAAATGATAGATATAGCGAAATACAACAAGCCGAAAGAAGCTGACGACAAACGGGCCATATCTAACAGCAGCTCCGGCACTAATGCCAAATAGGCAACTGGCAGTCTGGAAACACACACTATCTTCGGTCAGCCGTTTAACGGCACATAGGATGTGGGGGGTGATTTGACTGATGTCACAAACATTACTGCCATTGGTGGAGATATAACAGTAAAGGCCACCACTGATGAACAAGATAAAGTGGGTGGCAATATAAATGCGGACGGTATTATCAAAGGTGCAAAATTAGTTGGAGACTTGGAATCAGACAATGCCTTTATAAAGAAGGCAGAAATGACGGAAGCTGGCATCAAAGATTTGTCTGGTGAGCAGTTAAATTATCTGCAAGGCATTATAAAGGCACTATCTGGCAGCAAGTTAAGCTATACCAATGCAACTATAAGTGATTTGCTGGCTGGTAACATATCTGTTGAAACGCTTACAGTTACCAAGGCTGCTCATTTTTTCAGTCTTGTAATAGATGAAATAAAATCAGTAGGAGGCCAGATAATACTCACTCCGGCCAATGCTACTGTGGATAGAGTGACAGCAATGGACGGTGGTTTTAAATGCTATTGGAGGGCAACAGATGGGGACAAGAAGATATACAACCAGTTTGCTAAGGGTGATTAGGTTGTGTGCCAGACATTTAATGCCAGTGTGGGAGCATCTACAAATGTCTCCAATACTTTCTACTGGCGGTTGTGTACGGAAGTAGGCACTGAAACAATAGAGGGTGTTTTATATAACTATGTTATACTGTCAGATACCGACAAGGATGCAGCATCCACCACCAATCCGGCTGTAGGGGACAAGATAGTTTAGCTGGGCAATAGAATTGACACTTCCAGACAGAATGCCATAATTTTGTCTGCTTATAACAGTAAGTTCTTGGATGCCGCTTTACAAGCCCCTTCCATAGTGCAGTATAAAGGCATCAATGATTATCATTTGGAGACACATAGGGGGAATGTAATCAGTGCCGGACTTAATGAGTTTACTGGCAACTTCAAGGTGTCCACTGGCCAGAGTGTCGAGGACTATATAAAGGACAATGCCTATTAGGGAGAAAACAATATAGATGTAAGGGTATATTCAGCAGATGGCAATTTGACACTTATAAATGACAGAGAGGTGGATTTGTATGCTGAAGTGTGGCACGGAATGAGAAACATAACCGACAAGATACCACCGTCTTTATTCAGCTGGGTTAGGGTAAGCTCCAATAAGGATGCTGACAAGGCTTGGAACAAGACAAAGGAAGGTGTGGGTAACACTATCCATTTAAAAGATGAAGATGTAATTAGAAGATGCACTTTTGATTGTATAATTGATATTGACAACATTAAAACTTATTTATAATTATGGCTAATATAGCAAGAGGACAAATAACGATAGTTGATTTGAATGATGGCAAGTCTATAAACCTTTTCCTATCATCCAACCAACCAGCAACACAGATTTTTAACTAGGAGAACAATTCCTATGTACCCAACTATGGGGCTAAGAACCTAGTAATCACTCCGGAGGTCTATGTCTCCGGCACATCTACTAACTAGGTGTCCAAGTTGAAGGGCACTCCGGAATGGAAGATAAACGGCTCCACAGCCATCAATAACTTTGGTGCTACAGCTGCCACCAGTTCACCTTATGCACTCACCGTTAAGAATAACCTTAGCAGTGCCACTACCCTTACCATAGAGTGTACTGTTATATATGTAGACCCAGATACTGGTGCAGAAACCACTGCCAAGGCTGTATATACGGTTACTAAGGTGATAAACACTGGACAGCAGATTAGGGCCATTGCCTATGCCCCTAATGGTACTGTATTTAAGAATGGCAATGTGGCATCCTTGAAGGCACATTGTGACTTGTGGAGAGGTTCTGCTATTGACAACACCAATGTGTCCTATAAATGGTAGGTCTTGGACGGCACTTGGAAGGACATTACCAATGCCAATGCAAAGGGTATTACCAACTTTACCACTAATGAGATTACAATTCCGGCCGATGCAGTCTTGAATTTTGCCAGCTATAAATGTATCATTACCGATACAGACAACTCTAGTGGCACTAAAGGCACTTCTGTGGCTGACATTATATCATTTGCCGATATGAGCGACCCCTATTCTGTAGACATAGAAGCCTTGGCTGGCACAACTCTTACCAGCGGCAATACATCCACCACATTAAAGGTTAATGTATGGCAGAATGGGACTTTGCTGCCAGACAGCTTTTTCACTGGCCTTACTTGCACTTGGCAGAAGTACAACAAGGGCGGTGCATTAGATACGGCTTGGGGAACGGGGGGCAGTAAGACTGGCCGCACACTTACAGTAACCAAGGCAGAAGTGTAGGTAAAGGCTACATTTATAGTGACTTTAAGTAAATACAATAGTCCGTTAAAATTTTGTGGTTTGCGAATCTTTCGTCCCTAAGCCAACAGAAATTGTGGCAGAAAGAAAACAT
>PPYE01275301.1_pt1 | contig 41806 bp, 39 predicted proteins | sample 1559881 | NCBI WGS metagenome assembly PPYE01 (sample SAMN08240022, study PRJNA423297) | Human gut metagenome, whole genome shotgun sequencing project. | reverse complement strand
TGTTTCTTGCTCTAACAATGCTGATACCAGTCATTGTTCATGCTATTCGTGTAACACGTTTCCCGAAAAAAATCAAGTGCAAACCTCTGTATCCATGAAAATTTCTCATTTTTCCTGCTTGCCAGCAGCTTGTACAAACGCCTGAAAAATCTGCCAATGTTTCTTGTTCCGGCGATGCTGTTATCAGTCATTATTCATGCTATTCGTGTAACACGTTTTCCGGAAAAATCAAGTGCAAACCTCTGTATCCATGAAAATTTCTGATTTTTTCTGTTTGCAAGCAGCTTGTACAAACGCCTGAAAAATCTGCCAATGTTTCTTGTTCCGGCAATGCTGTTATCAGTCATTATTCATGCTATTCGTGTAACATGTTTCCCGGAAAAATCAAGTGCAAACCTCTGTATCCATGAAAATTTCTCATTTTTCCTGCTTGCCGGCAGTCTGTACAAATGCCTGAAAAATCTGCCAATGTTTCTTGTTCCGGCAATGCTGTTATCAGTCATTATTCATGCTATTCGTGTAACACGTTTCCCGAAAAAAATCAAGTGTAAACCCCATATCCATGAAAAATTCTTATTTTTCCTGCTTGCCGGCAGCCTGTACAAACGCCTGAAAAATCTGCTGACTGGCAACATTTTTCTGGTAATCATATTCTGGATGCCACTGCACACCCCACACAAACGCTTTCTCCGGCAGCCATACGCTTTCAATTAATCCATCTGGTGCAACTGCCATGGGCTGCAAGGCTTCTGCCAATTTCAAAATGCCCTGATGATGATAGCTGTTCACTGCCAATGTTTCTTGTTCCAGCAAGGCTGCCAACGGCGTTTCCGGTAGCACCGAAACAGTATGCACTGGCTGATCATAGGGCGGTATTTGGTGATGGGAAATCGAATTGGAAACCTGCTCTGGTAAATCCTGATATAGCGTTCCGCCAAAGCAGACATTCAAAAGCTGAAGCCCCCGACAAATGCCCAGAACAGGCAAATCCTGTTGAAATGCCAGTTCCAGCAGCTGCAATTCCATCGTGTCCCGTTCTGGACTGCATTCGCCACAGCATGGAAGCGGTTCTGCCCCGTATAATTCCGGCTGGATGTCCTGCCCACCCGTCAATAGAATGCCATCGCATAAATGACAGAGCTGTGCAATCCGGCTGGCATCGGTCGTCAAAGGCAGCATCAACGGCAATCCGCCTGCCTGTAAAATCCCGTTGAAATAGCCGGGCAACATCCAATAACTTTCTTTTGCTGCATCTACTAATGGCATTACACCAATGATTGGTTGTCGGTTCATCTGTCCCATCTCGCTTTCTACTCACAAAATCCCGACGAACGGGAAATGCCCACTCGTCAGGATTGTTTGTTCTATTTGATTTTTATAAAGCCGTATCACCCGTTTCGTTTGTCCGAATCCGGATACATTCATCCACAGTGGAAATAAAAATTTTTCCATCTCCGACCGTTCCGGTATAGACACACTGCTTAATCAGCTTCAAAATCCCGTCCACTTCCGCATCTGGTACAACCGTCATCATGTACACTTTTGGCAAGGTGTTCATCATAACTTCGCTGCCTCGGTGATAGGCAATCCAGCCGTGCTGGTTGCCGCAGCCGCTGACTTGATAGAAGGTTGCCCCCTTAATCCCTGCCTCCAGCAGCGTTTCTTTCAGTGGTTCTAATTTTTCCGGTCGGAAAATGACTTCAATTTTTTTCATATGGTCACACCCTTTCTCAGTCTAAGCCATTGAATGCCGGATATGCACGCTCGCCGTGTTCGATTTGGTCTAAGCCCTGTGCTTCTTCCATGTCCGATACCCGAACACCGCCGCACTTTTTGAGAATCAGCATAATTACAGCGGTAAAGCTGGCAGCAATGGCAATGCTGATGGCACTGGCTGCCAGCTGTGCAACAAATAACCGCCATTCTCCAAAGACCAGCCCATTATGTGGAACGGCTGCATTTACAGAACTGTTGGCAAATAATCCGGTGGCAATGCCGCCCCAGATACCACCAACGCCATGACATCCAAAGGCATCCAAGGCATCATCATAGCCGAACTTCTGTTTTGCCTTACTGATGGCAAAGAAACAAATCGGGGCTGCAATCGCACCAATCAAAAATGCTGACCAAATCGGGACATAACCTGCTCCCGGCGTAATGCCGACCAAGCCAACGATACCGCCGGTTACCGCACCCATAACCGTACATTTCTTTTGTAGGATGGTTTCCATCAGCATCCAAACCACCATACTTGCTGCGGAAGAAATCGTAGTATTTGCCAAAGCTAAGATGGCAATTTCATTTGCACCGCCAGCACAGCCACAGTTGAAGCCCAGCCAGCCGACCCACAACACAGCTGCACCAATCAGGAACAATGGAATATTGTGCGGATGATAGGACATTGCCCCAAAGCCTTTTCTTTTGCCCAAAATCATGCAGGCAACCAGACCGGAAACACCCGTGCTGATGTGAATGACATTTCCGCCTGCAAAGTCAATTGAACCAATCGGGTCATCTAAGAATCCACCGCCCCATGTCATATGTGCCAGCGGATAATAGACCACCAGCGTCCAGATAATGCAAAGCAGCATCATTTTGGAAAACTTCATTCGCTCTGCCAGCGAGCCGAGAATAATTGCCGGAGAAATGACAGCAAACATCATATTAAACAACGCCAGCATCATCGGCGGAACTTCGTCACTGTCCGATGTCCACGGCACGTTCTGCAAAAATGCATAGTGCAGGTCGCCAATGATACCGCCGTGGTCTTCCCCAAAGCAAAGCGAATACCCAATAGAAACCCACATCAGCATACCGATTCCCATCATGGCGAAACAAAACATCATTGTATTTAAGGCGTTCTTTCGCCGTACCATGCCACCGTAAAACATCCCTAACCCCGGTGTCATTCCCAGCACCATAATGGTACATAGAAACATAAATGCAACATTTCCACTCATTTGATTTCCTCCTATTTCTCTTGTCACACTTCAAAAATCTGATTTTTGTCACTACATTTGTTCATTTCTGCTTCAAAAGCAAAACCGCCAAAAGCAAGCACTTTCAGCGGTCTTGCCCCTTTGCAATTTCTTATTTGGATTTAGAATCAAGTCTTAACCATTTTGGTATTATACACCTTCCACGGCTTCATGTGTGGCAGCTTCGTACTTCTTCTTCAGGTAATCATATGCATAAGTGTCATGCTCTGCAATATCCATGCCGACCTTTTGGTCATGATCCGAAACACGAATTCCTATTGTATGCTTCAGAATCACACAAACCACGCCAATTACGACAGAAACAAATGCAAACACGGAAACTTCCCCTAAGAGCTGTACACCAAACTGACGAATGCCAGCGGATGCCCCAAACAGACCCGGTGCAAGCACACCAAAAATACCACTGACAAAGTGCAGCGAACCAGCACCACATGCATCATCAATATGCAACTTCTGGTCTACAACCTTTGCGGACAGATAAACGACCATCGAGGCAACAATTGCAATGAGAGCCGTTGCCCAGGGGCTTTGATTGTTTGCTGTTGAGCAAATCGCAACCAATCCAGCCAATGTTCCGTTATAGGCAGCATCTACACTCGGCTTTTTCTCAATCAGCCAAGAGAAGAACAAACCACCCAGTCCGCCGACACCGCCTGCAATCGTAGAGGTGATTGCTGCATACGCCGCAGCATCATCAAACCCCAGTTCAGAACCCGGATTAAATCCATACCAGCCAAACCAAAGGAAAATTGCACCCAGTCCAAACAACGACTCACTATGTCCCTTAATAGTGTTGGAAGAACCATCTGCATTGTATTTTCCAATTCGAGGGCCAACTGCAAACGCACAAACCAGTGCAGCAATTCCGCCAATGCCATGAACAGCCAGCGTACCAGCAAAATCAACAAATCCAAGCTGGGACAACCAGCCGCCGCCCCAAATCCAGTGACTGCCAATCGGATAAGCAAGCCCTGTCATACAAACGGAAATGATGAGATAGCTTTCAAACTTAAACCGCTCTGCAACTGCACCGGAAATAATGGTTGCGGTTGCTCCGCAGAAGGCAAGCTGGAAGAAGAAATATACATATGGGTTAATCATCAAATCCACACAGTTCGACCAGATTCCCATTTCTGCCGAGAACGGATTCAAAAATCCATTTGTTCCAAACAGTCCATGAAAATCATTGCCGTACTGCAATCCAAATCCAACAACGAAATAAACAGCAACCCCGACACAAAAATCCATCAGATTTTTCAGCCAGATGTTTGAAGTATTCTTTGAACGTGTCATCCCCGTTTCCAGCATTGCAAATCCTGCCTGCATACTGAATACCAAGACGGCACATACAAAGATAAAGATAGAATTTCCAATATACGCCATTTTATCGGCATCTTGCAATCGACTTAATACTTCCATTGCTTGTGTTGCGGTCATAACAAATCCCTCCCTATTCTGCGAATATGAAACCCATTCCAATTTCATTCTATATCAATCAATCTGCCATCAAAAATTCTGTTTTTCTGCCAATTTTTCCATCAAAAAAGAGCCACTTTTCAATGTGTTTTCTCCGTTGAAAAGCGACTCTTTTCGATTTTATCAAACAGACTTTCTGAGCAGGGGTTTTATTCATGATGCAAGTTTGCACAAACAGGATGTAAAAACGAATTGTCTGCTAAAATGTCAAGAATTAATACAAGTACGGCTGATCCCACAGATTCAGGGTAACGCCAATGCCTTTTTCCAGTGCATTTTCATAAACGGTCTTGCCCCATGCAACGTCTTCTACTGGCATACCGCCGATGGAATACAAAATAATCTGGTCATCCGATTCTCTGCCCGGAACTTTTCCGTTTGCAATTGCACCGATGTTCTGCACAATGCCCCAATCCAACTTTCCATCGTGTGCCAAGTCGGTAAACTTATCGCCCAACAGGAACATCTTGTCAAAAGTCGGGTATGGGTATTCTTCTGCCCATGCTTCATACAGCTTCTTGTTATCAACGACCAGCTTCACAGTCGGGTCGCAAACCAATTCATCTGGGAAATCTACTGCACCCGGTGCACAAACCAGACATCCCGGCTTCAGCCATTCCCGCTTGATGAATGGATAATTCTGATGACCGCCAGTCGGTGTAGAAACTGCAATCGTCATAATATCGGCATCCTTGCAGCATTCTTCCAGCGTGTCGCAAACAATAATGTTCTTGAACTGTGGGCAGTGTTCCTTGACATAGGCGATACAACGGTCAATGGAGGCTCTGCCACGTCCCTTAATCTTCAGAGTGTCCAAAGTTGGACGCAACGCTGCAAATGTTTCAATCGTAATATTGTTGATGAAGCCAGGGCCAACAACCCCCAAAACCTTTGCATCTTTCTTTGCCAGCAGCTTTACACCAACGCCCGGAATCGCTGCGGTACGATACGCACTGATGAGGTTTGCGGAGAGGAATGCCTTTGGTGCACCCGTTTCCTTGTCGTTTAGAATGACCATCAGAATGGAACGAGGCAAACCCTTTTCCCGGTTTTCTACATTAGAACCATACCACTTCACGCCAGCCATATCGAACTTTCCACCCAGATATGCCGGCATTGCCATGAACCGTCTGTCAGGACCATTCTTCGGCATGTTCGGAAATTCCGGATTGTCTGGAAAACTGATCATGCAGCCGTGAGAATTTCCGTTCTCGCCGCCCATCCGGTAATCGCCATCATCCAACAGCTTTACAACCTCTTCCATACAGTCGGTACACGAAACGACGTTGTTTACGCCAGCTGCCAGCATATCCTTTTCACTTAAATACAGAATGTCTACCTTCGGATAACTCATGTTGATACGCTCCTTTATTGGTTTATTTATGGAAGTTTCCCCTCCATATGGGCAAATAAAAAAACAAGGCAATGGGACTGAAACAGACGCCATTGTCTTGGTTTTCGCTTTCAAAAACAAGAAAAAGCGGACAACTGGTTTTCTTTGACCTCGTTGTCCGCTTTTCTTTGGTATGTGATATCTTTTGTTTTGATGTGCTTATTATAGCAAGCCGATTTCAATTTGTCAACCGGTTTTCTGCAAAACGAAAAAATCCTTTTTCTTTTTGGAAAATTCTTTTTTATCGAAATAAAATTTAGAAATCAATTTCCAAATCATAATAGCAAGCCTTCAGCAGCTTTTCCATTTCTTCCTGCGATGGCTGCCGTGGGTTCGAGCCGGTGCAAGCGTCACCGATGGCATTGGCTGCAACAGTCGGCAGCTTTTCCAAGAATTCTACTTCATCAATGATAGAAGTTTCTGCCTTCACACCGCCTGCACCATAGAACTTGATTGCCTGCGGAATGTCCAGCTGGTCGTTCATCGAGCGGAGTTCTGCAATCAGAGCATCGACCTTTTCTGCTGTGGTCGTGCCGCCCAGACCGATATGGTCTGCAATCTGTGCATAGCGTTCTGCAGCTTCTTCATTCTTTGCATTGTACTTGATCACCTTCGGCAGATACATGGCATTTGCACAGCCGTGAATGATATGGTCGCCGGTATAAGCAGCACCGGTCTTATGTGCCATAGAATGTACAATTCCCAGCAGAGCATTGGAGAATGCCATCCCTGCCAGACACTGTGCATCATGCATTTCTGCTCTTGCAGTCATGCAGCCGTCAAAGGATTTCTTCAGTTCCTTGTGAATCATCTTGATGGCATGCAGTGCAACTGCATCGGTATAATTGCAGTGCAGCGTGGAAACATATGCTTCAATTGCGTGTGTCATAGCATCCATACCAGTATGTGCAACCAGCTTCTTCGGCATGGTTTCTGCCAGTGCACTATCAACAATGGCAATATCCGGCGTAATGTTGAAGTCAGCCAGCGGATACTTGATACCCTTATCATAGTCGGTGATAACCGAGAATGCAGTTACTTCGGTTGCCGTACCGGATGTAGACGGAATTGCACAGAACTTTGCCTTTGTCCGCAATGTCGGGAAATTAAACGGTGTGCAAAGGTCTTCAAACTTGGTATCCGGATATTCATAGAATGCCCACATTGCCTTTGCAGCATCGATCGGAGAACCGCCGCCCATGGCAACAATCCAATCCGGCTCAAATTCCCGCATCTTTTCTGCACCCTTTAAAACCGTGGTAACAGACGGATCCGGTTCTACGCCTTCGATCAGAGAGACTTCCATGCCAGCTTCTTTCAGATAGGCAACCGCCTGATCTAAGAAGCCAAACCGCTTCATCGAGCCACCGCCAACAACGACCATGGCTTTTTTGCCCTGCAAGTTTTTCAGTTCTTCTAACGAACCCTTGCCGTGGTAAAGATCTCTTGGAATTGTAAATCTGCTCATTGGTATTTCCCTCCATAAAATATTTGATTATTGTTATGATTCAATTTGGCGATTCTGTCAGTGAAACCGCCAGTCGAACCTTGCACTTTTATGCAACTTCATCATAACACATCCCCTGCAATTTGTCAAGCCCTATTTTTACACAATTCGGAAAAATGATTCCTTGCGTGGCTTTGGCTGCGGAACTGCACCGTCGGGATAACCAACCGCAATCGAACCCACAATCTGATTGGTTTCAGAAAGCCCCAGTTCTTTCTGAAACGCAGCACCTTCTTCGGTTGAAAACAGCACCTTTGCTGCATAAATCCAGCAGCTGCCCAAACCGATGGCGTGTGCTGCCAGCATCATATTTTCCAGTACATTGCAGCCGTCTTCGAGCGGTGCGAGTTGGGTCGCATCGGCAAACACCAGAATGACGGTTGGTGCATCATAAAACGGGTTGTGGTCAACCTGCTCTGCTGCTTTTGCCAGCTGCACCAACTGTTGCATCCGTTCTTTGCTCTGGACAACAATCGCCTTTGCAGACTGCTGATTCATTCCGCTGGGGGCATATTGCCCCGTAGTCAGAATGGTTTCCAATGCATCTTCGGAAATTTGTTTTGCCTGATAGCTGCGAATGCTTCTTCGTGTCAAAATGGCATCCACAGCGTCATTGTGTAGAATCAAGCAATCCCTCCTCTGCGAAATTAACCCTTTGCCTTAAAGCGGTCATAATTCAGTTGACTGATGTCAATGGTGGTGGACTTGCCGTTCAGAATCAGTTCGCTCAGGGCGATGGAAACGGCTGGACTGATGCCGAAACCATGTCCGCTGAATCCAAAGGCAACCGTCAAGCCCGGTACTTCTTTCACGTTGTCGATAACCGGCAGCACGTCGATACACTGGTCATACCAGCCCGACCAGGTACGAACGACTTTCACCTTATCCAGAATCGGGAAATACTTGATAATGCCTCGTGAAATACAGGGAGCAGTCAGGCTGTTGGTGACAAAATTGTCATTGTTCGAGGTGAACGCCTGCAAGCCGCTGTTGCCGCCCAATACAAACGAACCGTGTTCGGACTGATGTCCATAAAATTCACCGCCAGCGACACCAATCATAATATCAAACATCTTCGGCTGGGCTTCTGTTACCAGAACTTCGTTGAACTGCCGTTCTACCGGAGCATCTACGCCAACGGTGTTCGCAATCTTTCGGGACTCATAGCCAGCACACAATAGAATTTGGTCTGCTTCATAAACGCCATCATCCGTCAGAACTCTGCGGACTCTGCCCTTTACTTTTTCCAATGCTTCTACCTTGACCCCTGTTATGAATGTAACGCCCAGTTCCAACGCTTTCCGGTAAAAGCCTAAGGTTGCTTTCAAGGGGTTTGCGTGTCCGTCAGTTGGACACCAGCTTGCAGCAACGACTTCTTTCGACATATACGGGCAGATTTCCCGTGCTTCGTCACCGCTGATCATCTTGACATCCAAGCCCAACTTCAAGCTCTTTGCAGTGTGGTTTTCCAACACCTTAATATCTTTTTCCGTCAGACCAAGCCGCAGGTTGCCGCCCTGATGGTATTCGACATCCACGCCCAGTTCTTCGCTCAGGTGCGGCCAGATGTTTGCAACGGCATACATTGCCAACGGCAATTCTTTCGGGTCTCTTGCAGACTGCCGAACACCGCCGGCATTCCGGCAAGAACCGCCGTTCCCGATTTCTTTCTTCTCCAGCACCAGAACGTCCACGCCCTGCTTTGCGAGCCGATAAGCGGTCGCACATCCCATAATACCGCCGCCAATGATGATGACATCTGCTTCTCGTTTTTCCAGCATGGCTTAGTCCTCCTTTACGTCTGTAATATTCTTACTGAATGTGAGAATCTCGACCGGACGAACCGGAGCACGTCCCTGAATCATTCCCAACTCAGACGGTCTTGTCTTTAACTCTGCGGCAATGATGCCTTGTACCAGCCGCTGACAGGTCTGCCCTTGGCAAAGTCCCATTCCAGCACGCAAATACCGCTTTACTTCGTTGGTAGTTCGCATACCGTCATAAACGGCTTTCCGAATCTCACCCTTTGTGATTTCTTCGCAACGGCAGATAATCATATCGTCATCGTCTTTTGCAACGAACGGTTCTGGATTTGCAACACGAATCATCTTACGCATGATATTGACACCTTCCCCTCTCTCAGACAAGCGGCCGATAAAATCTTGCCGTTTTTACAAATGCAATCGGTACTTTCATCGTAACGACTGCGGTTTTATCCATAATCGGTGCACGCTTTACGCCGACAATTTCTGCTTCACAGACGGGCTTGCCCTGCCGATCCAGTGCTGTTCCCTTGTCGCCAATCTTTGGCATTGGTAAAAATTCATACGGGAACGCAATGGATGCATAGCCCTCTTCATACGTTTCATCCACTAAGAAGATTGCCTGACCGGAACAAGATGCAACGCACAAACCGCAGCCCGTACACTTCTTCTCTTCATCAATTGCCGGAAGACGAGTGATGTTTGCCCCAACCTTGATACATCCGAACTTACATGCATCCTGACAGGGGTTGCACGGGATGTTCTGCGTACATTCAATTACTGGATGAATGCCCGGCTTCTGATAAGAAGCTGCCGGAAATGCTGCCAGTTCTTCTTCGGTCATATAACCGTGTGCCAGCAAGGTCTTGGAAATCGGATAGCCTTCATCGGTTTCGGTAAAGTCGTTTCTGCCCTTATTCTTCGGTGCAAACATCCCCTGCCGCAGCTGACCCAATGCTTCTTGATAACCTGTATACTTTTCTTCAAATTCTGCCTCGGTGAGATAGCCTGCCTTCATGCTGACATGAGAGGCAACGCTTCTGCCCTGAATCATTGCGGAACTTGCTTCTTCAATTCCGGCAACATCTCCGGCACAATAAATGCCGCTGACGGATGTTTCGCCGTATTCACTCAGCAGGGCAACATGACCGCCCTTCTGCGGAATCAATTCCATGTTACAGGTCGCATTGCTTGCCAGCTGGGACATTGGCGTCAAGCCAACTGCAATACAAATGGTATCCACATCCAATTCCTTTTCTGTGCCCGGAATCGGCTGGAAATGGTCGTCTACCTGTGCAATGACTGCACCCGTTACGTGGTCTGTTCCCTTTGCCTCTACAACGGTATGGGACAGATAAAACGGAACGCCTGTTCTGGTGAGCTTTGCTGCATGGACACCATAACCGCCAACTCTTGGGGCTGCATCAATAATGGCAACCACTTCGCAGCCAGCCTGCAACAACTGGAAGCTGACAACCAAACCAACATTACCAGAACCAACCATCAAAATCTTTTGCCCCGGCTGTACGCCCTGAATGTTCATCATGGTCTGGGCTGCACCTGCTCCGATGACACCCGGAATGTTCCAGCCCTTGAACGGAATCATGTTTTCTGCTGCACCCGTTGCAATGATGATGGCATCGCCCTTATAGTGATGGACTTCGCCGTCTTTCTTCACGGTGACTTCTTTATTTTCATAGATGCCCATGACGGTTGCATCTAATTCTACTCGAACGCCCAGCCCCTCGGCTTCTTCCAGCAGCTGCTGACCGATTCGGAATCCACGCACTTTTGCATGATGTTCCTTTGAACCGAAGAACTTATGAATCTGCTTGAACAGCTGACCGCCTGGCCGCTGGTTTTCATCAAATACGATGACATCCATGCCGTTCTTTTTTGCCTCAATGGCCGCACTCAAGCCGGCAGGGCCTGCACCGATGACAATCAATTCATGTCGTTTCATATCTTAGTCCTCCTTCTTCGGTTCTACACCATATTGTGTCTGAATCTGCATGCCTTCCTCTAATGGAGTTACACAAGTACGCACATTCGGGACGCCATTGACAATCATAACACAGTCCGTACATCTTCCGATTGCACAGAAGATTCCACGGGGCTTGTGCTGCTTTGCCGTATAACGATGCACCATCACACCGGCTGCTTTCAGTGCTGCCGCAATGGACTCGCCTTCGTAGCCGCTTAATTCCTTTCCATCAAAGGAAAAAGTGACCTTTCTTCCCTTGTTGTAGCTTTCAATAATGGGATGCTCGCTAATTCGCATGACAAGGACCTCCTCTATTGTCATTCTGGATTTCTTCCATATTGGGAAAATCCGCTATGGGAAACAAAAAACAAAAGGTGCACGAGAACGAATCTGGTTCTCATGCACCTTTGCATCTGTCGAATTTGTTTTTTGTTTATGGCTCTATTATAGCACGGCACTTATCGCTTTTATTGAAAAAATCGGACATCCTGAAACCGTTATTTTTCTTTTTTCACTGCCGAAAAACAGAAAAATTCCGCATTGGAAACTTTATTTTTGAAAGTCCATCGAAAAAGTCGCATACCAAAATAAGAAATCATTCCCGTGCAATTGACAAAATCAGACACCCTTTTTATAATAAGAGATATTCTAAGGCAGTTTCACCGGAAAGGAGTCTTTTTTATGAAAAACGCTTATCCATCCTATCAGGAATTTCATATGCATCAACCGTTCTTTTCGTTTGATGTCAAGCAATATGAAGAACAGGTACAGACCACGCCTTATACCGCACGGTTCTATCAGTTCTCCACGCATAAAACCATTGACCGTTCGCAGAATCAGGATTTGTTCATGGTCTGTATTCCAGATGGCTGCGTGGATGTGGTCTTCATTCAGCACGACCAGCAATTCAAACTGGAACTCATTGGTTCTCCGCTCGCCCGAAAGCCGCTGATTGTCTATCCGGATGCTGCCTACTTCGGAATCCGGATGAAACCGGGCATGTTCTTCCCAGATATACCACTTTCGATTCGGGAAATCACCAACACCGAAACCTTTGTTCCGCAACTTTCTCCGGCAGTCTGTTCCCTGATGGAGCGGCTGTTTGCAACAGAACAGCTCTCCGAACGGGTTGCCATCGTGCAATCGGAACTGGCACACACAGAGCCGGAAGCCTGCACCGTTCCGGAAACCGTGCAGGATATGCTATATTTAATGGCATCCTCCAACGGAGAATTGGAAATCAGCGAAATGGCAGAAACGCTCTGCTATTCCGAACGCCACCTCAACCGGATGTTCTCGGAGACTTTGGGCTATGCTCCGAAAATGTTTGCCCGTATCACACGCTTTCAAGCGGCTCTGCATACGATGATGCAGCAATCCCATGAAGCAAAAAGCATCTCTGACTATATTACCATGTTTCACTACGCTGACCAAGCCCATTTCCAGCGGGAATGCAAAGAATTTACCGGACTGACCCCCAAACATTTTGTAGACTACTATCTGCATACTGTCTGTCCACAGCAGGAGGGGAAGAAACCAATATGAACTCGATTGCATTACAAATCTATTCCTTTTTCATGCGAACCAATCTGCAATTTGTGCGGTACTGTCATCCGGCTTACACCAACCGCAATCAATGGAAAAGCCTGCTGAAAAAGTCAAAATTAGAAGCAACCATGCCAGTTTGCAGCGTGATTCCGCACCAATCCGGCTATGCACTCTATCTGCACCCAGAAGAAACCCCTGCACCATCCGGTTCAGAATCCTTGACCGCTGCATGCTGTACGCTGCTGCACTGCCTTCCGCATACCCTTTCTCCGCTGGGGCTGCTGTTTGATGTCCAAAATCAATGTCCGCTCTATCTGCACCCCGATTTTCAGTCGGTTTCTCACTGGTGGTTCTCGCCCTGTTCGGATGTTTCCAGCGTTTTTCTATCGCAAGATGTCTTTCTGGAACAGTTTCTGCCACAGATTCACCATCCCATTTATTGGGAATCCAGATTCGATTCATGATGAACTCATAAAATTTCTGACTTTTCAAAAATAAATTGCCATATTTTCGATTTTGCCTCTTGTATTTCTACAAAATATGTGTTATAATTAAGATAGTTTTATTTTCAGCTTGGTCAGGGGGCAAAATCATTATGGCAACGAATTTTTATCAAAAAAACAAATCGAAACAAAAAGTCCTACATTATCCAACCGAAATCCGCTCCCGATTCTATCAATTGGTCAGCAGCGGAAATTTACAGGAAGTAGAAGCATTTCTAGAAAAAAAAGATTTCCGAAAACTCTGTGACAACAATGTTCTTTCAGAAACTTCCGTTCAAAATATGCGGTATCATTTCATTGTTACTGTTACCATGCTCACACATTTCTGCATACAAGCCGGCATGCCGGAAGTACAAGCGTTCGACATTCAAGACAACTACATCCAATCTGCCGACCAAACCCACCGACTGGTGGACATGGAAGCCCTGCACGATGAAGCCTGTATGGAATACGCACTGAAAATGAAACGGCTGCAAAAACAAGATATTTCCTCGAAACATATTGCAATTTGTATCAATTACATTCACCAGAACATCCGAAAAAAGCTATCTGTTCCGGATATTGCAGAATATTTACAGCTGCATCCCAGCTATCTTTCCAAACTCTTTCAAGAACAAATGGGCTGCTCCATTCATAATTATATTCTCATGCAAAAAATGGAGGAAGCAAAAAACCTGCTGCGTTATACGGATTATCCCTGCCGGAGCATTGCCACTTCGCTTGCATTTTCTTCCCAGAGCCATTTTATTCAGCTGTTTCAAAAATACACGCACTTAACACCGAAACAGTACCGGAATCAGCAGTCCCGTAATAATATGATTGCAGAACCTGAAGAGATAGAGTCATAAAAATACCGCCGATACAAAAATTATTTGTACGGCGGTATTTTTTCTTGCACATCGCAGGATTCTTCATCTCCTGTCTTTTTGCTGTACTGGAATCGTTTTCAAGCACGCTCTAGCGGACTGGAATGGAAGCTGCATACAACCGTTTCGGTTGCCATTCGTGTCGTCTATGCGGTTGGCTTTCGGGCAGTTCCAGCGGTGTTCTTGCCCAGAGAAATCCGCAAGTGAAACTCGTTCTGATTCTGCTGCAAACTGGTCGCTGTCGGTTTTTCCATCCATGCCCTGCAAGTCAGATGCTGCCTGTCAACCATTAAGCAACATGACACGTATGGTTTGTGTTCTATTTCTCCGACATGGTTGCTGCAAGAAAGCAACGGTTTCCCCTGCAATCCGGTACTTTATCGGAACTGCATCTGCCTGCATCTTGGCTCATAGAAGTCCCGTTCTTGTTTTTTGTTGTGAAATTCCATAAGCTCTGTTCCTATATGAAGCACCTCATGAAGGTTGTTGGTTTTCATGATATGCATTTCTCCCATCTGTAACTTTTTATTGTCTTGTGGCTGTAATCTTTTACTATAAATAGGTTATAAAAGAAAAGACGCCTTCCTCACTTCTGAGAAAGGCGTCTTTGCCCACATTCATTTCTCTTATTATATCAGAATCCGCACGGATTGTCAAGCGTTTTTCAAAAAAATTTTTATTCCTGTGATTCCAGCGTTGTTTCCAGTTCTGTTAATTCTGTTTGCAACGCTGGTTCTGTAGTCTGCAATTCTGATTCTGTGGATGTTTCTGATTCTGATATTGCCCCGTTGGAAACAAAATCGTGAAAGGTCAGAACCGCATTTTGATTTTTCATTGAGAAAATCGCCGGAATACCCTCTGCTGTCATGGTCAGTTCATAGCTGCCAGCCTCCAAATCACCGCTTAACACCATACCGCCATCTTTCGATGTGCCCTGCAAGGTGGACTCCTCTGCAAGCTGGTCGGCTGCTAAAATAAACTGATACAAAATCGACTTTGCTGGCAAAGCTGTTTGCGGAACAGAAAATGCCAGCCCTTTATAAGAGGCAGTCACTTCCCCTTTCTGGAAATCCAGCCGTACCCCTGCCAGCTGGGACGGCTCGGAAAAGGAAACATTCCATTCCCCTGCCCCCACTCGCTGCATCGTTCCCTCTGCGGTCATCTCCTCTAGTTCCATGGTAACGCCTGTTGTAAAAGCGGTGTTCAGCTGATTGCTGGACGTGGTACTGCCGCCTCCAACCCCAACACCGCTGCAACCGGTCATCAAGAAACAGGCTGTCATGGTAAATGCAAAGCCAATCATTGGTATTTTCATCTCTGTGCCTCCGTTTTTCTTGTTCAAGGATACCGTTTTTGGTCTTCCGGCTGCACAAAGCTGTCAGCTTTTTTCTTATTCTTTCGCTGTCCGTTCCTGTTCCAACTTCAAAAAGACTTCCGGCAGGCAACGCAGTAAATCCTGCGGCAGCATTGCCTGTTCGGAATAGCGTGCTGCTGCAAAATCACCTGCTAGCCCGTGCAGATATGCTCCGGCACACGCTGCGTCATACGGGGAAAGCCCCTGTGCAGCGAAAGCTGCAATCATACCTGCTAAAACATCCCCTGAACCGCCCCGGCTCATGCCCGGATTGCCAGTCGGATTCTGGATTGCCGTTGTTCCCTGCTGAATGATTGTGCCTGCACCTTTTAAAACCAACGTGCCGGAAAACTGCTTGCAAAACTCCGCTGCACATTGTGGACGATTTGCCTGTACTGCGGCAGTGGTCGTTCCGGATAGCCGTGCCATTTCTCCGGGATGCGGTGTCAGAATCCAATTCGGTTTTTGCTTCTGCATGATATCTATGCAGGAAGCAAGGGCATTTAGACCATCTGCATCCATAATCAGCGGGCATTCGACCAGATTCACCACATTTCGCAGCAATTCCTGCGTGGCAGCAGTATTGCCCAAACCGCAGCCAATCAGCACCGCAGAGGCTTGTTTCAATGCTGGCTGCAAAACGGCTGCATTCTTCTCCCAGCAGATTTCTCCTGTTTCGGTTGTCTGCATTGGCAGATAAACGGCTTCATAAATCTGCGATGCCAGAATCGGCAGATTTCGCTCGGTGGTTGCAACTTTCACAAGTCCTGCTCCGCTGCGTAACGCTGCCAATGTGGAAAGGGCACACGCTCCCGGCATCCGGTTGCTGCCTGTGATACAAAGCAGCATGCCAAATGTTCCCTTGTGGCTGTTTCGGTTTCGCTTCGGAAAATATCCGCAAATGGTTTTCCATAATAATTCTTGCATTGTTCTTTCTCCTGTTCGTTCTGGATAAAAAAGCGGAACTGTACGCAACAATTCCGCTTTCTGTTAGTATTACCGTTCGCCTAAGCAACGGGCAAAAATCACGCATCGCATTCCGTCATCATCGCCGGAATTGCACGTCTGTAACACAATGACATTGCTGTCTAAATATTCTTTCACATCATCTTTTCCGTACCACACGAGCGATGTTTTCTTGATTTGCTGTAAGTATTCCAGATACTCTTCTTTGTTCATGGTCAAGCCCTTATTCGGTCGCCAGTAAGAAAACTCTGCTCCGGATTCTCCATACAGCACATTGGCAGAGAGCACTTCATACAGATACCGCTTCTCGGTAGAGGCAACTTCAAAATACGGATGGCTCTTGCCCCAAGCCGGGTCTTTGAAATACTTGATGTTGCTGAACATCGTACCGGCTGCCATATTGTGCCCATACAGCAGGGTCATCGTTGTTTTGTCAATATTGCCCCGATAGTCCTCATAGATGCAGCCTGCAAAGCTTTCCTGTTCCATCCAGTCCAGATGCAAGAAATAATTGTTGTCCTCTGCCTGCATAATCGGGTAATCAATGACCGTATCCGGAATATAAATCCAGCCGACCAGCTTCGGACTGCTTGCCTTATGCTGTTTCACGGATGTCATATCAATATGCATCGTATAGTCCACAGATACGGTGGTGGTTGTCGTGGTGGTTGTCATCGTGGTGGTCGTCGTAGTCGTTGTTTCAGTAGTGGTTGTCGTGGTAGTGGTTTCCGTAATAACCGGAAATTGTGCAGGGGTTTCTACTTTTACTGTCGTCTGACAGGTATAGAAAAAAAGAACGATTGCAACCGTCATCAATGTCAACAAGACAACGAAAAACGGCAGCCATTTTCTTCTCTCATCATTTCGCTTCATCCTGATTTCTTCGATCCTTTCCATTTTCAGATGCTTTTATTATACACAGAAACTTCCAAATTGTCAAGAAAAAAATGGGAGGCAATTTTGAAATTGCCCCCGATTTTTTCATGATTTTGTTACGAATCAAAATCCGTTCAAATGTGCATTTTTAATAATCCGTTCGTAGTCCAGATAGACATAATCCCGGTCAACATTTCCCGTAATGCCCTGAACGCTGCCCGTGCAGGAATACTGCCACAAGCCATAATTTCGGTTAAATGCGGGCTTGCTGGTGTTGTAATGGGCAACCCAGATATCATACTTGTCGAAAATGCGGTCTTCCACCTTATAATTCAAGAAACTTGCATAAGTATACAGTGTGGTATAATATCCATAGGATTCCATTCTGCCGCAGAATGCCTCGATAATCTGTGCAACGGTTTCCTTCGGCAACTTCATCTGGCTTTCTGTTTCCATATCGAATGATACCGGATATTCCAGCTTATAATTCTTGATAACTTCATAGCAGGCATCTGCTTCTTTGATGGCATCTTCTGGTGTTAATGCATAGCTAAACCAATATACCCCGCACGGCAAGCCAGCAGCCTTTGCATTTTTCATATTCTGGTCGAAATACTTGTCCTTCTGGCTGACATATTTCCCGTATCCAGCACGCATGATTGCAAATTCAATACCATCTGCCTTTGCTTGATTCCAGTCAATGTTTCCCTGATAAACGGAAACGTCTACGCCCTCAAAAATTGCACCTGCTCCGATTCCCGGCTTGGTTGCGTATGTAATCACAGTTGTGGTTGCAACCGGCTTTGCGGTCGTCTTTGCAGTGGTCGTAGTTGCCTTTGTGGTCGATGTGGTTGTACGAGCTTTTGTCGTTGTTTTTCCAGTTGCAGTCGTTGTGCCGCTCTGTGCCGTCGTCTTTCCGGTTGCAGTGGTCGTTCCGCTTTGTGCAGTTGTTTTTCCAGTTGCAGTGGTCGTGCCACTCTGTGCGGTTATCTTTCCGGTTGCAGTCGTTGTGCCTGCCATGGTGGTTGCTTTCTGTGTCGTAGTTACTTTTGCAGTGGTTGTACTTGCCTTTGTCGTTGTTTTCTGCGTGGTTGTCGCCTTTGCAGCCGTTTTTGTAGTGCTGGTTGTGGTCGGTAATGTTGTTGTGAGCGTCGTGGTAGTTGTGGTAGTTGGTACGGTTGTGGTGGTTGTCATTGTCGTGGTAATAGGGATTGTGGTCGTTGTTGTAGTGGTTGTCGTTTCTTCTGTCGTGGTGGTTGTCGTCGTGGTTGTGGTTGTCGTTTCGGTTGCATCGGATTCATTTGGATTCGGCGGTGTCACTGGCCAGCCTTCTGATGGCACAGGTTCTAGTCCAGCCGCCTTTCGTGCATACATTGTCAAAAAGCAAATCGCATCATTGATATCCACGCTTCCATTTCCGTCCACATCATAATAATTGCGTTCCGCATCCGTCAATTCGACCGGTGTTCCACTTGCGTTCTTTGCATAGAATGTCAGTACAAATTTTGCATTCTCCATATATCCGGCTTCCATTGCCGCTTGCAAGAGAGAGCCTTCCGTCACGTCTACATTCGGGTCTTCTACGGCATCTGCTTCCATTTCAAGTGCTTCGGTTGTTTCTGATTCTAGTTGTTCCGGTTGTTCTTCCAGAATGGGTGCTTCTTCCGCCTGAACGGGCATCCCAATAGAAAAATAACCCATCGCTGCTGCCAGTAAAACGCTACAGCTGCGTTTCCACCATTGTAATTTCATAATTCCTCCTTTAAGGACTCGGGACATTTTTTACCATCGCTCATTATAACACATTTCCCGATGCTTGTACAGGTTTTTTCGCATTTTAACATAAAAATAGTGCATTCTATACAACTCATTTTTCAAATAATTGTATAGAATGCACGAAATATCCGGATTTTTTTGCTAATTCATCCAAAGATACCCGAGCAGCAACAGCTGCAAAACGGCGAGAATAGGAAATCCAATCTGAAACGAACGATGTTTGGTTTTATGACGAAAATACTGCATCCCCAGCGTGCCGCCGACTGCACCGCCGCAAATTGCCACCAAAAACAATGTCTTTTCCGGAATTCGCCACTGTCCCCGCTTGGCTTTTCTCTTGTCTGCTCCCATCATTCCGAACAACAGCAGACTCACCATCCCCAGCCAAAGGAGCAATATCCACTTTCCCATCAGCCCTGCCGGAACTGCCGCTTCAGGGCTGCCGGAAGAAACAGAACGATGGTCTGTACCATCTCTTCATTCGGCGTAAAAATCAGCCGAGCCGTTCCGTATTCCTCTGTGGTGAAATCGGCATAATATGCATTTTCTCCCGTGTTGTCCGAACAGAGAAATAAAGTTGCATCCGATGGGTCATCGGTCTGGTCGGTATAAACCCCGAACCCTGTAAACTTGGAAACCGGAACAGTCAGTAAGTGCGAACGCTTCCGCCTTCCGGCGATTTTATCGACATCCAATTCGCCATTGGTCACGGTGTACTCATATTCCGTATAACATCCGGTCAGCAAGTAATATGCCCCGTAGATTGCTCCAATTACCAGCACCAGCAGGAACAGCCAGCCTGTCAAAACGGAAATTGCCCCAATGAGAACAGACAACACAACGGCTGCTACAACAATCAATCCCTGTTTCAAGCGGTCTTGGGAAGTCGGCCGCTTTTGTACCAAATACTCTGCAAAATGATCCATGAAATAATCTGCCTCTTTTCTGTAAGATTCTTCGCTTGTCGGCAAGCTGTAAGTTTATTCTATCATACAAATTGTAAAATTTCAAGAAAAGACTTGATTTTTTTTGAAAACTGTGTATAATAGAATGCAGAACGCTGTGACGAAGAAAGTACGGCTGTGATTCCTGCAACAGAGAGGCATTCCCCGGCTGAAAGAATGCTGCAACCGATCCAGTGCGGAAGTTCCCTTCTGAGCGGCTGTGCGGAAGTCTGCCGCTTTGCGGCAGTATGGTAGGTGCAGACGTATTGCCTGCGTAAAGGGCAAGAGAGTGCTGGCTCTTTGGAAATGGGTGGTTCATAAGCAAGTTGCAAGACTTGTCCTATTTCAGGACAGGTCTTTTTTGTTTGCCGTTTTTCCGAAGCCATCTCCATTGACACCGTTTTGCAGAAACGACGTCTGAAATGAAAAAACATGGGAGGTCACTTATGAAAGAACAATTGGAAGCCATTCGGCAGGAAGCAGAAGCTGCCCTGCAAACCTGTACGGATGCAAAGCAGCTGGATGCGATTCGGGTACAGTACCTTGGAAAAAAAGGAGTACTGACCGCCATCCTGAAACAAATGGGAAAGCTCTCCGCAGAAGAACGTCCGGTTATGGGACAGCTGGCAAACGCCGTTCGCTCGGACATTGAATCTGCGATCACCAAGCAGCAGGCTGCCATTGCAGAAGCTGCTCTGGAACAGAAGCTCCAGTCGGAAACCCTGGACATCACACTGCCGGGCAAGCAGAAGAAAATCGGCGGTCTGCATCCGCTGACCATCGTGGAAAACGAAATCAAGGAAATCTTCCTCGGCATGGGCTTTTCTGTTGCAGATGGTCCGGAAGTGGAATACGATTATTATAACTTTGAAGCTCTGAATCTGCCGCCAGACCATCCGGCAAGAGATACACAGGATACTTTCTATATTACCGATAACATCCTGCTCCGGACACAGACTTCTTCTGTTCAGGTACACGTTATGGAACAGCAGAAGCCGCCGATTCGGGTCATCTCTCCGGGACGGGTATTCCGTTCGGATGCCATTGATGCAACCCATTCCCCGCTGTTCCATCAGGTAGAAGGCTTGGTTGTTGACAAAGGCATCACCATGGCAGACCTGAAAGGCACACTGGAACTGCTGATGCAGCGGCTGTATGGCGATGACTGCAAAATCCGCCTGCGTCCGCACCACTTCCCGTTCACCGAACCGAGTGCAGAAGTAGACGTAATGTGCTATAACTGCTACGGTAAGGGCTGCCGGCTCTGCAAGGGCGAGGGTTACATCGAATTGCTGGGTGCTGGTATGGTACACCCGAAGGTTCTGGAAGGCTGCGGTATTGACAGCAATGTTTATTCCGGCTTTGCATTCGGTCTGGGTCTGGAACGAATTGTCATGCGGCGGTATAACATTCAGGATATGCGTCTGTTGTTCGAGAATGATTATCGGTTCTTGGAACAGTTCTAAGGCATTTGCGTAAAGGAGGATTATAAGCATGAATTTATCCATGAAATGGCTCTCGGATTATGTCACACTGGACACCACTGTGAAAGATTTCTGTGCTGCCATGACAATGAGCGGTTCAAAGGTAGAAGTTGCCACCGAAGAGGGCAGCGAAATCAAAAATGTTGTAGTCGGAAAGCTGCTTTCTGTTGTTCCGCACGAAAACTCTGACCATCTGGTCGTTTGTCAGGTCGATGTTGGACAGGAACAGCCGATTCAAATTGTAACCGGTGCACCAAACGTCAAAGCTGGCGACATCGTTCCGGTTGCCCTCTGCGGTGCAGAACTGCCGAACGGCGTGAAAATCAAAAAGGGCAAGCTGCGTGGCGTGGAAAGCAACGGCATGCTCTGCTCTCTCGGCGAACTGGGCTTGACGGTTCATGATTTCCCGTATGCCATTGCAGACGGCATTTTCCTCATTCAGGAAGATTGTCAGATTGGACAGGATATTCACGAAGCCATCGGTCTGAATGATACATCGGTAGAATTTGAAATCACTTCCAACCGTCCGGACTGCCTGTCTGTTACCGGTCTGGCAAGAGAAGCTGCTGCAACCTATCACGTTCCGCTGAACCTGAAAAAGCCGACCTTCCAAGGCATTGACGGCAACATTCAGGACGCATTGCAGGTGGAAATCCAGAACAAGGAAAAGTGCCCACGCTATGCAGCTGGGATTGTCAAGAATGTAAAGATTGCTCCATCTCCTCGCTGGATGCGGGAACGGCTGCGTGCAAGCGGTGTGCGTCCGATTAACAACCTCGTAGACATCACCAACTATGTCATGCTGGAATACGGTCAGCCGATGCACGCATTTGACCTGCGGTATGTCAAGGATGGAAGGATTGTCGTTCGGAACGCTGCCGAGGGTGAAACCATCACCACACTGGACGGCGTAACAAGAACCCTCTCTCCGGAAATGCTGGTCATTGCAGACGCTGAAAAGCCGATTGCCGTTGCTGGTGTTATGGGCGGCGAATACAGCGGTATTATGGAAGATACCAACACCGTTGTATTTGAATCTGCTTACTTTGAACCGGTACAGGTTCGTCGCACCGCAAAGAAACTCGGCATGCGGACAGATGCATCCGCTCGTTATGAAAAGGGCTTAGACCCAGAGGGCTGCCTGCGGACACTCGAACGGGCATTTGAACTGGTTGAACTGCTGGGAGCTGGTGAACCGGTTCGCACTCACATTGACCTCAATTATAACGAAAAGCAGAGAAACCGCATTCCGTTTGACCCAGAGTGGATTAACAAGTTCCTCGGCACAGATATTTCCAGAGAAGAAATGTGCGACACCATGAAGATGCTGGAAATTGAAGTGGACGGCGACACCTGCATTTCTCCGAGCTTCCGGATTGACTTGGAACGTCCGGCAGACCTTGCCGAAGAAGTTGCCCGGATTTACGGTTACAACAACATTCCGTCTACGGTTATCAAGGGCGTTGCCAATGCCAGCCTGACCCCGAAGCAGAAATTCCGCCGGACACTGGAAAATGCAACGGTTGCAGTTGGCTGCTATGGCATTCTGACCTATTCTTTCATCTCCCCGAAGTATTTCGATAAAATCGCTCTGCCGGCAGACAGCAGCCTGCGGAAGACCGTTGTCATCTCCAACCCGCTGGGCGAAGATACCAGCGTTATGCGGACAACAACCCTCCCATCCATGCTAGAAACCCTGTCCCTGAACTATAAGAACCGGAACGCTGCGGTGGCTCTGTATGAAATCGGCAAAGAATATCTGCCGACTGCTCCGGACAAGCTGCCGGAAGAACCAGACCGCCTGACCATCGGTATGTATGGCGATGATGCAGACTTCTTCACGCTCAAGGGCATGGTCGAAACCATTCTCGAAACCGCTGGACTGCATGACTGCACCTACAAGGCTTGCGGTACAGATGCACCGTTTGATGAAATCTGTGCTTTGCATCCGGGCAGAAGTGCTGTGATTTATGCCGGAGAAACCCCGATTGGTTATTTAGGTGAAGTACACCCGACCGTTCAGAAAAATTATGACATCGGTACTCGCACCTATGTTGCAAAGCTGCTGATTGACGAAATGCAGCCGCTCGCACAGACAGAAATCACCTATCAGCCGCTGCCGAAGTTCCCGGCAATCACCCGTGACTTGAGTCTGGTTTGTGCAGACGAAGTTCCGGTTGGCGATTTGCAGGCTGCCATGAAGAACGCCGTTGGAAACATTCTCGAACAGATTACGCTGTTTGACGTTTACAAGGGCGAACAGATTGCTGCTGGTATGAAGAGCGTTTCGTTCTCCATCCGGATGCGTTCTCACGAAGGCACGCTGACCGATGAACAGGCAGATGCAGCCATGAAACGGGTTCTGAAAGCATTGAAAGAACACGGTGCAACTCTGCGTGCTTAATCGGGAATCTTGCATATGAACGAAAAGAAGAATCCCTTGCAAGACCGTTCCCTGTTGGTCGGTCTGCTGGCGTTGGTGATTTCGCTGCTGAGCGGCATTCTGCTGTTCCTGCACGTTCCGGTTTTGGTATGTGCGATTCTCGCCATCATCGGAACGCTGGGCGGAATCGCAAGCCTCCTGCTTGGAAAGGGCGGAGCGTTGCCGGCAGCCGTTGCCATTGGAACAGGATTGATGTGCGTTTTGACATTTGCAGTGGAAAACGCTGCGAAATAAATTGAAAATCGCAAACAAAAAACCCGCCTGTGAGAAACCTCCCACAGACGGGTTTTTGCGTTATTAGCTGATTTGATCAAAGAGCAACCGAACCAGATTCGCCGTTGATGACATAATACAATGTGCTGTCTTCCGGCTTTGCATAGAGCTGAATATCCTTGGCATCCTTTTTCAATCCGCCAGTCTGTTCCATCCATGCAGCAACTGCCAGCGTTTCCATCTCTGTCATCGTCAGTTCTTTCCCTGCAAACTGCAAGGTAAATACCATTTTCTTCCGGCTAACAGTTTTCTTTGCTGGTGTTGCAGCAGCCTTTTTTGTTGTTGCAACATCCTTCTTCTGTCTTGGCATTTTGCAATTACTCCCTTCCCTGTTTGGAAAATCCTTTGCGTTTGATTACTTCTGATTCACAGCATCCTTCAGCGTCTTGCTTGCCTTAAAGACAGGAGCCTTGGAAGCCGGAACAATCATCAATTCCTGGGTCTGCGGATTCTTGCAGAGCTTTTCGTTCCGCTGACGCACTTCAAAAGAACCGAACTTTGAGATTGCAACCTTTTCATCGTGAACCAGTGCATCTGTAAGCACTTCAAAAACGGTGTTTACTGCCAGTTCTGCATCTTTCTTTGTGCAGTTCAATCTTTCCTGTACACCCTGAATCAATTCTGTTTTTGTCATACTGTAATTCCTCCATAATTCGTTATCTATACGCATTATAGCGGATTCCAAAGGATTTGTCAAGAACTCTTTGCAAAAATGACAAATGTACAGAAGTTTCGCCGTTTTTTTCCTCTTTTTTTATGGAAAAATACGCATAAATGAGCGTTTTACCGAACAATCAATTTGTTGCCGTCATAATCTACGGTCAACATGGTATTCGGTGCAAGGTCTTCTGCGATGATTTTTCGAGCCAACAACGTTTCGACTTTTTGCTGAATCCAACGCTTCAGCGGACGAGCACCATAGTTGACATCATAGCCGTTGGCAATGATATAATCCTTGGCTGCATCCGTTACGGTCAACGACAACTGTTTGTCTTCCAGCCGCTTTCTCAAGCTGTTCAGCATCAGGTCTACAATCTTATAGATTTCCGTCTTCATCAACGGTTTATAGAATACAATCTCATCCAGACGGTTCAGAAATTCCGGACGGAACGACTGCTTCAACAGCTGGTCAACCTTCTGGCGAGCCTCTTCGGAGATTTCGCCGTCTGCGTTGATGCCATCCAGAATATACGGAGAACCTAAGTTGGAAGTCAAGATAATAATCGTATTCTTGAAGTCCACCGTTCTGCCCTGCGAGTCGGTGATTCTACCATCATCGAGGACTTGCAGCAGGATGTTAAAGACATCCGGATGTGCTTTTTCGATTTCGTCCAGCAATACCACGGAGTACGGTTTTCTTCTGACAGCTTCGGTCAGCTGACCGCCTTCTTCATAGCCAACGTATCCAGGAGGAGCCCCAATCAGACGGCTCACGCTGAATTTCTCCATGTATTCACTCATATCAATCCGGACAATGTTATTTTCATCATCGAACAGGGCTTCTGCCAGAGCCTTTGCGAGTTCGGTTTTGCCGACACCCGTTGGTCCTAAGAACAGGAACGAACCCAGCGGACGATTCGGGTCTTGAATGCCAGCACGAGAACGCAAGATGGCATCGCTGACTTTTTCGACAGCTTCGTCCTGACCGATGACACGACGGTGCAGGATGTCTTCCATGTGCAACAGTTTTTCCCGTTCGCCCTCCATCAATCGAGCAACTGGAATCCCTGTCCAACGGCAGATGATTCTTGCAATTTCTTCTTCCGTGACCTTATCCCGCAACAGATTGTCGCTCTGTTCCTTGGCAGCTTCTGCCTTTGTCTCTTCAGCTTCGAGTTCCTTTTTCAGGGATGGCAGCTTGCCGTATTTCAGTTCGGCTGCTTTGTTCAAGTCGTATTCCCGTTCTGCCTTTGCAATCTGGGCATTGACTTCTTCCAACTCTTCCCGCAGCTTCTGTACTTTCGAGATGTTTGCCTTTTCGTTTTCCCACTTTGCTTTCATTGCATGGAACTGTTCCCGCATTTGAGCCAGTTCCTGTTGCACTTCTTGCAGATGTGCCTGAGAAAGCTTGTCGTCTTCTTTTTTCAGGGCAGCTTCTTCGATTTCGTGCTGCATGATTTTCCGCTGGATTTCATCCATTTCGGTCGGCATCGAGTTCATCTCTGTCCGAATCAAAGCACATGCTTCATCAATCAAGTCAATTGCCTTATCCGGCAAGAATCGGTCGGTGATATACCGGTCGGAGAGCGTTGCAGCTGCAATCAAAGCTTGGTCTTGAATTTTTACGCCATGGAACACTTCATACCGTTCTTTCAGACCACGCAGAATCGAAATGGTATCTTCGACCGTCGGTTCATTGACCATGACTGGCTGGAACCGCCGTTCCAGTGCTGCATCCTTTTCAATATACTGCCGATATTCGTTCAAGGTGGTTGCACCGATACAATGCAGTTCACCTCTTGCCAGCATCGGCTTCAGGAGGTTGCCGGCATCCATTGCACCATCTGTTTTGCCTGCTCCGACAATCGTATGCAATTCATCAATGAACAGAATGATTTTGCCTTCACTCTTCTTGATTTCGTTCAAAACGGCTTTCAACCGCTCTTCAAATTCACCACGATATTTTGCACCGGCAACCAATGCACCCAAATCCAAAGAGAACAGGATTCTGTCTTTCAGATTATCCGGAACATCGCCCCGTACAATTCGCAGTGCCAACCCTTCGGCAATCGCTGTTTTACCAACACCCGGTTCGCCAATCAGCACCGGATTGTTCTTGGTCTTTCTGGACAGGATTCGGATGACGTTTCGGATTTCACTATCTCTGCCAATGACTGGGTCTAGCTTGTTATTCCGAGCCAGCTGTACCAAATCCTGTCCGTATTTTTTCAGGACATCATAAGTTTCTTCCGGATTCTGTCCGGTTACCTGCTGATTGCCCCGTACTGCCATCAAGGCTTTCATGAAGTCTGCCTTTTTCAAGTTCCACTTCTGGAACAGCTTTTTCACATCTGCATTTGCATGGTCGAACAAGCTCAGCATCAAATGTTCCACGGATACATAGGCATCCCGCATTTTATCTGCCTGCTTTTCGGCATCCGTCAGAACCATGTCCACATCCTGTGCGATGTAAACGGAATCTGCTTTTCTGCCGCTGCCCGTTACGGACGGCAACTGATTGATTTGCTGTTCCAAATCCCGAACGGCAGTTTCCTTGGAAACGCCGACTTTTTCAAACAACTGCGGAATCAAGCCGTTCTCCTGCTCCAGCAATGCACACAGCAAGTGTACCTGCTGAATCATTTGGTTCTGGTGAGAAATCGCCATATCATTTGCACTTTGAATGGCTTCCAATGATTTTTCTGTCAATTTCTGTGCATTCATGATTCATTCCTCCTTGTATCAAAACGGACGCCAATCTTTTGCAATCGGTCATCCAATCGAATTTCTCTCTTTTGGTTGTGTGGCTGTAAGTTGTTTCTATGACAATCCAGCCTGCATTTGCAGGTAAGATTGTTCCAGAGCCGCTTGCAACGCTTCTGCCGGAACTTGCTGCTGCAAGCCTGCAAAATATTGTTTCAGCAGGCGGTCAAACTGACGAATATAGGAACTAATGGCATCGGCAACTTCTTCTTCCGTTTCCAAGTTGTGCCGAAGCAACCGCCGTACCATTCCATTCTCTGTTAAAACGTACAACTCCGGAACGGTCTGATACGCTGGGTAAGTTTGCAGTTCCAAGTGCATCCAGAAGCGGAAAAACTGCTGCATGCTGTGCAGCAAAGCTTGATTTTGCGTCCGGCAGGAAATCTTCAGCCATCCGATACTATCTTCTGTCGGAATTCGCAGCAGCTCCACACGATACCGTACCGTTGGACGGTATTTATACTGCAAAGCACTGTGCAGCGAAATCATCGCATCAGAGGCTTGCAGCTGTACCCGAAAAACATTTTGCATCTGCTGTTCAATCAACGAAAAAACAGAAGCCATTTGTTTTTCCGGTGTTTTGCAGGAAAAATAATCTGCCAAAATCTGATTCATCATCGTGGAGCGATTCGTGCCTTTTTGGGCTGCTAACCGGTCTACTTCCTGCACCACCGTGTCCGTCAGTACAATGCTGTAGGTATGCTTCTTCATGATTCTCACCCGCTTTCTGTAATTATTATTATAGCACATTTATGGAACTTGTCAAGAGATTTATATAAATTTCTTTGCAATTCTTGTTTTTTATCGTTTCAGCTGGTGATTCTTTTCTTTTTTAAGAAAATTGGAACATTTTATTGATAGAATGAATTCTTATGCTTTTGATTCTAAACCAAAAAACCACCACGAAATACATCGTGATGGAGTTTTGGTCTATATTCTATTTAAGGAGTTGGCTTGAAAAATGTTATTCTACATACGGCAGATTTGGAATCACCATCAAAATGAACCGCATTAAAATTGTACTGTCGCCATCGCCAAGCGAACCATCTGCATTGACATCTGCATTCTTTGTTGCCTGTTCAGACAGTGTAATTTGTCCTGCAAGATACTTGTTTATCATGATTGCATCCACTAAGTCTACCTTGCCATCCAAATTGACATCGCCATAGTTGGTGTCTGTATCTGCATCGGTTGTGGTTTCTGCGGTAGTTGTTGTGGTCGTTGTCGTCGTGGTTGTCCCAGTCGTAGTAGTCGTTGTGGTTGTGGTACTTCCTGCCCGATACAAGCCAATATCATCAAAATACCAAACGCCGGTACCCGGATTGCCGTTCTGTCCGGTATAAATCGAGAACTCTGAAACGCCCTGCAAAGTTGGGGTTTCTGCAGCAGTGCCCCACTGCTGGACATGGAAATCGGAAAACGGAATCTTGACTTCCTGCCAGCCCGTTTCTGCGGTTACTTTCTGAATGCTCTCCCAGTAAGCACCTGCTCCGTCTACAAATTGGAACGTAGTTTCCCGATTGCTGCCGTCTGACAGAATCCAGAAGCGAACCCCGTCAAAACCTGTCCAATTTGCATTGCTCAGCTTTTTGGTTGCTCCGCAGTAACCTGCTCCGCCGTCTGCAACAGAATAATCATATTTCATCGCATAGCTGCCGTTCTTGGTATGTTCGGCATCCAAAGAAATCTTTAAAGTATCACCATTCACATTTGTTGTATAAGCAGCTGCAAGGGCTGTATCTTCTCCATAGGATTCAAAGTCATCAATCACGCTGCGTTTCTGTGCTTCTTCTGCAGCACTGTAAACCCGAATTTTTACTTTTGGCTGGTTGCCCTCTGAGGTCAGCAACTGAATCGTATGTTCTCCCGTTGCAACATCAGAAAAGACAGAAGCAGAAACGGTAATCGTATCTTCTGTTTGTTCGTAATCTGTCCCAGAAGTCAGGATGGTATCATCCAACTGCAAACCAGTCACTGTTCCGCTCTGCATCTCATAAGAAAGCAGAACATCCATCGGGTTATCCTTGTCCACAACGGTATTCTTTGTGTAAAGGCTGTTCATCGGGGTTTTGTCTTCCATGCGAGCAGCATGCTGCTGGAAGTAGGTCAGAATCGGGTCACCATCCATGACCGTGAATTCACTCAGCTTGCGGTCATTGAATTCCCAGAACAAACCGCCTGCTGCATCGTATTCTTCAATCGTATCGAAAACCGCTTTCCAATAGTCTTCATATTCTGCCTCCGGCAGAGAACTATGCACATTAAATTCTGTGACTACAAACGGCTTTCCCACTTCCTGATGGGCATCTTCAATCCACTGCACCATGGTGTTTTTGGTGTCTTCCGGTGTCATATTTGCCCAATGTTCATCCGGATATGGATGAGCCGAACAAAAGTCAATATATGGGGACTGCTGGATATAGACGAATGGATTTCCTTCATCTCCGCCAAATCCATAGTCTACACCGTGTCCTTCCAGCCCTGCATAAACCATGTGGTTCGGGTCAACTTCCTTGATATACGCACCCATTTCATCGACCCAAGCACGCAGTGTCAAACCTGTGCTATCCTCGCCTGCATCCTGATACCGTGGCTCGTTCATCAAATCCCATGCAAAGACGGTCGGGTCATCTTTATACTGCACGCCTGTAAAATAGTTGGTACGTTCTGCAAAGTGTTTTGCATAATCCTTGTACCACTGCTTACAAGTTTCATTGGTGAAGTATGCTGCACGGCTCTTGTGGTTGCCGCCGCTGCCAGCACCTGCCCAACTCAGCTTCTTGTCAATTCCACCATAGGCTTCCCAGTAGTTTTCCAGCGTGATAATCACACGGATATTGTGCTGCTGGGCAGAATACATGATATAGTCAAACAGCATAAATTCTGCTTCATTGTATTCGCCCGGTGCGAGTTCAAAACCATGCCATGTTTCATTGGAAAAGCCCCATGTTCGCAAAACCCGAACGCCATTGTCTTCCATCTGCTGCATTCTGGCATCAATGGCTTCCTTGTTCATAAACTTCGTTTCAATTGCCTCGGTCGAATCGTTGCTCGAACCATCGCCCAGTGTAAACATATCATAGGAATTACAGCCGGCAAAATAGAACGGTTCTCCATCACACATGAAATGTGTTCCATCGACATAGACAAAGCCCTCTGGAACGGTGGATTCTGTTGCTACATCGGCCGTCATCGGCTGTGCGAAAACAGAGCCCATTCCGCATGCACCTAATACCACACTGGTGCAAAGTGCTGCAAATTTCTGCAAACCCTTCATATCAAAAATACCTCTCCGTTTTCACGCTTATGCTGGCAGATTCGGAATCATCATCAGAACAAACTGCATCAGAGTAGTGCTGTCACCATCGCCAAGCGAACCATCTGCATTGACATCTGCATTCTTTGTTGCCTGTTCAGACAGTGTAATCTGTCCTGCAAGATACTTGTTCATGGTGATTGCATCCACCAAGTCTACCTTACCATCCAAGTTGACATCGCCATAATTGGTGTCTGTATCTGCATCAGTTGTTGTGGTGGTTGTTTCGGATTCAGAACCAGTTGTAACTTCTGTTTCGGTGCTTGTGGTTTCTGTGGTTGTTGTGGTTGTGGTTGTTTCACTCGGCTCTGTCGTGGTTTCCGTCGTGGTAACGGTGCTTCCAGTGACGGTAATCGTCAGTACCAAATCCGGACAAGTTGCAAAGCCCACATGATAGGTGTGAACGCCCTCGGACAAGGTTTCCAGATAGGATTGATTGAAGCGGAACTGACTGCCGTTGATGGCAAAGTCTACGCCCTGCTGCAATGCTTCGCCCTCTTCTGTAATACCGGTCACTGCATGCCCATTGGTAATGATGGTGAAAATCACATCTGCCGGAGCTTGCTTCGAGAAGGTTGCACTGCTTTCTACAACTTCTGCATCCGGAACAGTTGCACCATCCTGATACAAACCGATGTCATCGAAATACCAAACGCCAGTACCCGGATTGCCGTTCTGTCCGGTATAAATGGAATATTCAGAAACACCATTCAATGTCGGTGTTTCAGCGGCAGTACCCCACTGCTGCAAATGGAAATCGGAGAACGGAATCTTGACTTCCTGCCAGCCTGTTTCCGCAGTCACATGCTGAATGCTCTCCCAGTAAGCACCTGCTCCATCAATGAACTGAATAGTGGTATCCCGATTGCTGCCATCGGATAAAATCCAGAAGTGAATGCCGTCAAAGCCTGTCCAATCTGCACCGTTCAGCTTCTTGGTCGTTCCGCAGTAACCTGCTCCGCCATCTGCAACGGAATATTCGTACTTCATTGCATAGTTGCCGTTCTTGGCATGTTCCGCATCCAGAGAAACCGTCAGGGAATCGCCGCTGCTGTTCCGGTGGTAAGCAGCTGCCAATTCTGCATCATCTGCATAGGATTCAAAGTTGTCAATCACACTTTTTTTCTGCGTTTCTGCGTTGGAGTCAATCACGCTCACTAAAACAGTTGGCTGATTGCCATCGGTGGTCAAAATAGTAATCTTATAGTTGCCCAGTTCCAGCCCTTCCAGAACCTTTGCAGAAATCGTAATCACATTGTCTTCCACCGTATAATCTGTGCCCTCGGTCAACATCTTGTCGCCAAACTGTACACCGGAAACGCTGCCCAGTTCCATCGTTGTCCGCAGCTGGATGTCTGCCGGCTTTACAATATCAAAATTTGCTTTCTTTGGGGAAACGCTGTTCTGTGTATTCTTGGCATCCATCCGCTGTGCGTGTGCCATGATGGCATCGCAAGCATCCTGTGTCGGGTTGCCATTTGCATCGCCCTTATAATAAACAGTATAGCCGTCATAATCCTGATACAGGGTTCCATCTCCGGTCAGAGATGCCAGCATCCAGTAATTTGTTCCGGCATATTCAACGCCCTCATAGGTGTTCCCCTCGAAGATGTCAAACCATTCATTGTAAACGTCTGCTCGTTCACTCTTGTCTTTCCATCCAAATTCTTCTACGATAACAGGTTTATTCATTGCTGCTGCATCTTCGCCGTGCTTCTTGAACCAGAAGTTTCCCTGTTCCTTGGTCAAGCCCCATTGATCGCAGTAAACATGAATCGTTCCGTAGTCGATATTCGGCAAATTTGTCAGGCTCAGCCAGTCCATACCGGAACTGCCATGATAAACATACTTGTGGTCGCCCTCCGGAAAATCATTGTAACCGTAGTTGTAAAATCCTTCATCGCCGACTGCCAACATATGATTGGAGTCAATGGACTTTACATAGTCACTCATTTCAGATGCCCAATTTTCTACAACATGATTTTCACATCCGGCATCCGATTCACAACGTGGTTCGTTTGCCAGTTCCCAGGAGAAGATGGTCGGGTCATCTTTATATTTGACTCCGGTATACACATTTTCATGATTCAGCAATGTTTTAATGTAATCCTTATACCAACCCTTGATGGTTTCGTTGGTATAGAAATCATCGTGCCCTGTGACGTTTTCACCGGCAAGCTGTGCCCACTTTACATACTGGCTCATCCCGCCGAATGCTTCCCAGTTGTTCGTGAACGTAATCAGCAGCCGGACACCTTCCTGCTCTGCCTTATAGATGGCGTAGTCCAACTTCTGCAAGCCGTCTTTTCCCTCATTGACCACTGGTCTTCCAAGGTCAGCATCAAAGTACTGATAATAAACGCCTTCCTTTTCCCCAGAACCGTCTACGCTGTCCGTGAAAACGGTGTATCCATCTTTGTTCACCTTGTCGGTCTTGACACCGGCATCCAGATTGCCCCAGGTACGAATGACTTTCAAGCCCATTGCTGCGGCATCTTCCATAACCTGATCGACTTCATATTGTGGCTTGAAGTTCAGGTAATAGTTGTTCGTTCCGGCATAATAGAAGGTAGAACCATCTAACAAAAACTGTGTGCCATCGGTCTGTACAAAGCCTGTTCGGTCGGCAGCCTGTACCTTGCTGGGCTGGAAGCCAGCTGCTGCAAATCCGCTGAGTACCAGCGATAATCCTGTTGCGAGTGCGATCCATTTTTTCATGAGAAACCATTCCTTTCTGTACTGGTGTTTCGTGTTTACTTAATCTGTGCTTTTATTTTAGCTTATTTTTCCGTAAATGTCAACTATTTTTTAGCTAAAATCATGTTTTTCTCTTTTCTGAACAAATTTCACATGGCTGTTTTGCACATATTCAACAATTATCAGCCACATTTTTTGTGATTCGTTGCAAATGCTGATTCTTTTTTAGCTAATTTTTTTGATTTTCACAACTAATTTCCTCACTATTCGCCTGTGGAATTGTAAAATTTCTAAAATTGCAGGCGGCTGCCCTTGACAAATTGGACAGGTTTGATATAATTTAGTTAAAATTAAATTTAAAAAGATGCGGATGCAGGGGTAATTTCTCCGCTTGCATTCCAAAAGGATGTGACTTACTTGGCAAAAGCCGTTCGGATGTCCGATATCGCAGAACAACTACAAATCAGTACTGTAACCGTTTCCAAAGCACTGGCGGGAAAAGATGGCGTCAGCGAAGAATTGCGGAAAAAAATACAGAAACTTGCGGTAGAAATGGGCTATCAGTTTCAAAAAAATAAGCAGGAACAGACGCCCTGCTATACCATCGGTATCATTACCTCCTACCGCTATATTGAAAAAGGACAGTCTTTTTACTGGGCAATGTATGAGCGTGTGCTGTTTCATCTTTCACAGGGCAATCACATCGGCATTTTGGAAGTCATTTCAGAATCCGCTGAACAAACCTGTACAATGCCCCGTTTGATTGCAGAAAATCGGATTCAAGGCTGCATCGTCATAGGAAAATTTTCACTCTCCTACTATAAGATGCTGGAACAAGCTTCTGTTCCATGCTTAGTTTTAGATGCGTTTCAAGCAGAATTGCAGCAGGATTCCGTCATTTCAGACGGCTATTATGGCATGTATCTCCTGACCAAACATCTCCTGCAAGCTGGCCACAGAGAAATTGCCTTTGTCGGCTCTATCGAAGAAACCAGCAGCATTTTAGACCGCTACTATGGCTACTGCCGTGCCATGCGGGAAGCTGGCATTCTCGTGACAGAAAAACAAGTGCTGCCTGACCGAGATGCTGAGGGAAAAATTGCAATCTCTCTCGAAAAACTCTCTAAAATGCCAACTGCATTTGCCTGCAACTGCGATTCGACTGCTTACATCTTGATCAGTCTCCTGCAAAAAGCTGGCTTTTCCATTCCAAATGATATTTCTGTTGTTGGATTTGATGATTTTATTTTTGCGGAATTGTCAAATCCGCCAATCACTACATATGCAGTTGATATAAATTTAATGTCAAAAAAAGGCGTGCGGCAGTTATTAGCTCGCATTAAAAACCCTGCCATACCCATCCGGCATATTGTTGTCAGCGGAACGATGATTCATCGAAAGAGCGTCCGGAATCTGCCACTCGCAGAGCCTGCATCACTTACATCAAAAGAAGGGAATCCAGCATGATTTTATTATCTGCACAAAATCTTTCAAAAACCTATCTGGAACGAACCGTCTTGGATGATGTTTCGTTTTTTCTCAACGAAGGCGATCGGGTCGGCATTGTTGGCATCAACGGGACGGGAAAATCTACCTTGCTGCGGATTCTTGCCGGTGTGGAAGAACCGGACAGCGGAACGGTTATCCGCACCAAAGGCATCCGGATTTCTTACCTGCCGCAAATTCCAGATTTTGCAGAACATGGCAGCATCTTGGAACAAGTCATGGCACATTTGCCAGCAGATTTGAAGTCGGCAAAAGAATTTGAAGCCAAATCCATTTTGCAGCAACTTGGTATCTCCAACGTGGACAGCGACATCAGTACACTTTCCGGCGGTGAACGACGAAGAGCTGGCATTGCGGCGGCATGGATTCAGCCCAGCGATGTCTTGCTTTTAGACGAACCAACCAACCACATTGACTATGAAACGGTACAATTCTTGGAAGACCAGTTGAAAAAATATCGGGGTGCGATTGTCATGGTAACACATGACCGTTATTTTTTGAATCGCATCACAAATCAAATTGTGGAAGTTGACCGTGGAAACCTGTTCGTTTCCCGTGGAAATTATTCCGAATACTTAGAGCAGAAAGCTCAGCGGGAAGCCGATGCGGAAGCACGAGAACGAAAAAACCGCACGCTCTATCGGCAGGAGCTGGAATGGATGCGGCGAGGCGTTCGGGCAAGAGGGACAAAGTCCAAAGACCGCATGGAGCGGTTCTATGCCTTGGAAAATCGGGAAAAACCCGTGGAAACAGAATCCTTACAGCTGCAATCGGTTTCTTCCCGACTGGGAAAGAAAACCATCGAACTGGAACACCTCACAAAATCCATACAAGGGAATGTACTCTTGCAGGACTTCTCCTATCAGCTGCCCCGTGCGGCTCGAATCGGTATCATTGGGCGAAATGGTGCTGGAAAATCCACGCTGCTGAAACTGCTTGCTGGCATTCTGCAACCGGACAGCGGTACAATTACATGGGGCGACACTGTACAAATCGGCTATTTCGCACAGGAATGCGAAACGATGAATCCCACGCAAAAAGTCATTGACTACATTCGGGAAACCGCTGAACGCATTCAGACACCAGAGGGAACGGTTACGGCTGCAACCATGTTGGAACGGTTTTTGTTTACGCCGGAATTGCAGTGGAATCGCATTGAAAAATTATCCGGCGGAGAACGGAAACGGCTCTATCTGCTGAAAATTTTGATGGCTGCCCCGAATATTCTATTGCTGGACGAACCAACCAACGATTTGGATATTGTCACCCTGACTATCTTAGAAGACTATCTGAAAAGTTTCTCCGGTGCAGTGATTGCCATTTCTCATGACCGCTATTTCTTGGATAAGATGGCTTCGGAAATCTGGGAATTGCCAGGAGATGGCAGCGTCCGCCGTTACAACGGCAATTACAGCGACTATGCCGCAAATGCCTTACCGACTGCTCCGGCAGATTCTGAGAAAAAATCGACCGAAAAGAAAGAAAAAACTTTTGTCGGAAAAAAGAAGCTGAAATTCTCCTACAAAGAACAACGGGAATATGAAACGATTGAATCTGTGATTGCAGACTTGGAAAAACAGATTCAGGAAACTGAAACGAAAATTGCAGCAGCAGTTTCCGATTACGTCTTATTACAGGAGCTATCCGACCAGAAAGATGCACTGGAAGAACAGCTTGCAGAAAAAATGGATCGCTGGGTCTATCTCAGCGACTTGGCAGAACGAATTGAAAAGGGAGAAACTGTATAACGATACATTATAATAAATAAAGGAGGCATCCCCATGAAAATGACATCCGCACAAGCAGCAAAGCTGCTGCGGCAATGGAATGAATCACTAAAAGCCCTGCAAAGACGAGAAGAAAATACAAAAACCTTTCTCGCTTCTCTGGGAGAGGAGCTCGAATCCGTTCGACCGGAATATGACTATGCTGCCATGCAGGCGGAACAGGCTGCCATTGAAGCCAACATCCGCAAGCTGAAACATACGTTGAATGTATTCAACACGACCACAATCATTCCGGAATTTGAGATGACCATTGACCAGATGTTGATTTATCTGCCACAGCTGACCAATCGGCTGGAAAAGCTGTCCCGCATGAAAGAACTGCTGCCCAAACAGCGAGAAAATGCACTGTACAATCGAAACGCTGCCATCATTGACTATCGGTATGCCAATTATGACATCCAAACCGTCGAGAAAGATTATGAAGTCCTTGCGGAAACGCTTGCAAAGGCACAAACTGCTTTGGACTATATCAATAACACGGTGTTGCTGGAGGTTGACTTGCCGGAATAATCCCGTTCTTCCGTCTGTCTGAATCTTGCCTTTTGAATTTTTTTGGTTCTACGTTTGCGTTTTCCGTTATCCGTTCATAGAATGGGCTGCCCCGATTGGTTTTTGTTCAAGGAAGATGCGAGGGCAACCATTCGGAAAACTCATGATTTTTTGCAGGTTCAGACAGAGAAAACTTTTGGCAGTGGAAGTTCGGTTTTAAGCTGCTCCCATTTTGTAAACTTTCTAAAAACGAAACCGCCCGATTGCGATACAATTTTTGCAATTAGGGCGGTTGATTCTTTTTGAAGAGAAATAAAAAAAGTCTTATCAGAATCTGATAAGACTTTTTCCTTGGCAGGGGCACCAAGAATCGAACTCGGGACACGCGGTTTTGGAGACCGCTGCTCTACCTGCTGAGCTATACCCCTATTTCTTTTTGACATCCCTCATGGGGAGGGACGCAAGATGTGTATTTGGTACGCCTGATGCGATTCGAACGCACGACCTTCAGAGTCGGAGTCTGACACTCTATCCAGCTGAGCTACAGGCGCATATTTTACATTCATCTCACGAACCTTTTATATTATAGCACACCCTCTTGCATTTGTCAAGGGATTGTGCTATAATAATATCGGATATTTTGTAAACAATTTTTTAGGAGTGAGAGAAATGCAGGATCATATCTTCGTTCTACTGATGCAAACCGGAACATCCGTTGCAAAAGTACTGCAATTTTTTACCAGAAAGCCTTATAACCATGCCTCGGTGGCATTGGATTTGACGCTGGAGGAAATGTATAGCTTTTGCAGAAACCACATTCATTTTCCATTGCCCGCCGGATTCAATCAGGAAATTGTCGGCGAGGGCACGTTAGGGCGATTTTTGGTCATCCCCTGCGAAATCTATGCAATCCCCGTGACCAAAGAGAAAAAGCAGGAATTTGAACAAAACCTCGCATACTTCAAAAATCACCGCTCGATGTTTTCTTACAATGTGCTGGGGCTCGGCACAACTTTCCTGCGGATTCGCTGGTCGAGAAAACACAAGCTGCACTGTTCTCAGTTCGTGGCAACCCTGCTTGCACAGTCCGGTGTACGACTGAACAAACCCCTTTCCCTGCACACGCCGGACGACTTGCGGTATATTTCAGATGCCCATCTCATCTATCGGGGCGAATTGAACCGCTTTTATCATACTTATGCAAAGTCGATTCAGCAGCTGGAAGATTCTATGCCGCCGATGTATTCAAACCCTGCCTGATTGCAGCAGCTCCCAGAACAGATACAGCAGACAGCCGTCCTCCGGTGCAAAAACCGGAACGGGCAACGTTGTTTCTTGTATTGTGTGGGAATGGTATCAGTGTTCTGCAAGAGTGAACCTTGCAAGGCTTCGGCGTTCTGTTCAGTAATCGCCACTCGAACACTCGGCTCTCGCTGCAAGGCGTTCTCTGACTGTTATGCAATCTGCAAATATGCCAATAAAAATAGTTGCAATAACAAGTAAAGTGCATCGTACTGAAATAGACGGTGCATTTCTTCTGTTTTTCAAATTTCGCCAGATTGTAGCAGCTCCCAGAACAGATACAGCAAACAACCATCCTCCGTTGCAAAAACCGGAACGGGCAGCGTTGTTTTCTGTATTTGTGTGGGAATGGTATCTGTGTTCTGCAAGAGTGAACCTTGCAAGGCTTCGGCGTTCTGTTCAGTAATCGCCACCCGAACGCTCGACTCTCGCTGCAAGGCGTTCTCTGACTGACAGGCAACCTGCACCGTACTGGAATCCGGCGGTACATTCTTTCTGTTTTTCAAATCTCGCCCGATTGCAGCAACTCCCAGAACAGATACAGCAAACAACCATCCTCCGGTGCAAAAACTGGAATAGGTAGCGTTGTTTCTTGTATTTGCGTGGGGATAATATAGGTATTCTGCAAGAGCGATACTTGCAAGGCTTCCGCATTCTGCTCGGTAATCGCCACCCGAACGCTCGGCTCTCGCTGCAAGGCGTTCTCTGACTGGCAAGCAACTTGCAAATATGCCAGCAAAAAGAATTGCAATAACAAATAGAGTGCACCGTACTGAAATAGACAGTGCCATTTTTTTGTCCGTTTTTTCAAGTTTCCTGCTCCTTTCTGATTCCTGTACGTCGATTATTTCAAATCTAACAGCACCTCTGCCAAGGATTTCCCAATCAAATGCCCAGAATACACAGCTTGTTCGACTGTGTTTCCGTGAGAGCCAACCTCTATCAACAAGCTGCCGGTTGTCAAATCCTGATTATAATGCCGATAGTCAAACAAAATCGGACGGGTAAAATTCGGATACTGCTGCTCCATCTGCGATTGCAAGCGACAGGCAAACCGAAAGTTCATCAGATAATTCGGCATATTCATCGTTCCATCGTCACAGCCCGAAATAATCATAATCTGAGCAGCTTCTTTTCCGTCTATGGTAACAATCGGCTGACTTAAAGTCGTATCGCTGCAAATTGCATCCCGATGGATGTCCAAGACCACTTTAATGCTCGGATACTCTGCTAAAATGCCCCGAACCGTTTCTGCACTGCGGTCATATGCTCCATTATAAGAGGGATAATCATGCACGGCATCGCTGTGAATCACGCCAATTCCGGCAGCCTGTAACTCTGCGGTAATCGCATCTCCAACCGCCACTACATTCTTGCTGCAATCGGTTGTTCGATAGCTAAATTGCGGGTCGTAATGCTCCCGTACTTCCGGTTCATAGGTTTCCGTTGTATGCGTATGCATGATTAAAACTTGCGGCTGGTCATTGACTGCAATCCGAAACGCTGGTGGTAGTTCGCTTTCTGCAAGCAATTCTGCATTGGAATGGTCGGTCTTATTTTTTACCATGCCTCCATTCGGCAAGGTAAAAAAGGCATCTCCCGTATAATCTTCATAGGTGGTACGAATCACATCACACGTTTCCTGAATGTTCCAGCTGGTCGGGTACGGGACAACGCTGGCATCTACGCTCGGATGTTCCACTTGCCCGCTGTCTGCCAACTGCGTTTCTGCTGCCTGCATGGTGATTTGTTCTGCTTTTTCCTGCAAAGGATTCCAGACCGGCAACGGCACACATCCTTCACTTCGGACATTCTGCAAGGCAGTATCTGTTGCATCAGACTGCGATTCTGGTTCTTTCTGGGGGTCGGCGGAAACATGCCAAGCTGGAATACTGCAAAGAATTCCCAACAGGCAAACTGCTACACCCCAAATCCGTTTTTTTCTTCTGTGTCTGCGTTTTCTTCTCATGCCATCACCTCATGATGATACCCATTTTGCACTATTTTATGCAGCAGTCTGTAAAAATATGACGGGAACGGATTCCGTCATTTCTCTGCTTTTCCCGTATATTCCAGCCAATTGCTGCATAAAGATAAACAGAATATCCGCTAAGGAGGCACTGCGTATGCATCGTTCCCACAAAGGCATCTGGTTCTTGATTCTGGACAGCTGTTTGATTCTGCTTGCATTTTTGCTCACAAAAGGCTGTCCGCAAACCGTTCATGCAGAAACACCTGTTTCTCTGCCCGTTCTGATGTATCACAGCATTGCCCCCGGCACAGAGAGCGATTATCGGATTCGACCAGAAACATTTGCAGCTGATTTATCCTATTTAAACGATGCAGGTTATACGAGTGTTTCGGCTGCGGAACTGATTCGCTATGTCAACGGCACGGGAGATTTGCCGGAACAGCCGATTCTACTGACCTTTGATGATGGATTCTATAACAATTACAGCCTTGCTCTGCCTCTGCTCGAACAGTATGACATGTGTGCAATTGTTTCAGTGGTCGGGCAGTTTACAGATGAACTCGCTCCGGAATCACCGCATGAAGATTCCTATTCCTATCTGACATGGGAGGATTTGCAAGCCCTGTTGGATTCTGGGCGGGTCGAACTCGGCAGCCATACCTATCAAATGCACAGCCATACAGACCGCTGCGGTTGCCGGATTCAGGAAAACGAACCGGAAGAGCAATATCATGATACCTTGCTTTCTGATTTGGGCTTGCTGCAAACCCGTTTTCAGGAGGAATTACAGATTGAGCCTGTGGTGTTTGCCTATCCCTATGGCTTTCTCTGCCCGGAGAGCAATCCGGTTTTGCGAGAGTTGGGGATTCAAATGACGTTGAACTGTCGGGAATAGGGTAACATGATTACTCGTGACCCGGAATGTCTATATGGACTGAATCGCTATAACCGATTCGGGAACTGTGAAACGGCAGTCTGGATGCAGCGGATTGCAGAATAGACGCAAAAAAGCAGGGTGCATGAAGCAAACCCTGCTTTTTATATATCGTTTTATCATTGCATCAAACATTGCTGAAAATAAAAAGTTTTTTGATCCAGCAATTTTTCAAAAATGCTGGCGAGGTGTGGGCGAGCAGCCCACATTTGCGGAGCAAATGAA
>PPYE01046745.1_pt1 | contig 41810 bp, 44 predicted proteins | sample 1559881 | NCBI WGS metagenome assembly PPYE01 (sample SAMN08240022, study PRJNA423297) | Human gut metagenome, whole genome shotgun sequencing project. | reverse complement strand
GGAGGACGGAGTATATGGTGTTGAAGGCAAGGGAAATGGAGCTCCGCGAAGAGGGGCGTGAAGAAGGACGTAAAGAAGGACGCGCAGAAGGACGCATAGACCTTTTGTTGTCTTTGGTAAAAGACGGAGTGCTTTCAGTTGTGGATGCCGCAATGAGAGCAGGCATAAGCCCTGACGAATTTTCAAAGAAACTTCAGAAAAACTAATCTGACAGTGGCTCCCCTGCAAGGCAGGGGAGTTTTCCGTGCAGAAGACGAAGAAGAAAAGGAGGACACATATGAGCTGCCACGATATTGGAAGAGGGATTAACACAATCGTTGAAAGAATAATTGAGTTGTACGATGAAGGCAAGTATTCGACTGAAACTGCCTGTGATCTGATTGCAACGTCCAGAAAAGGCGTGCATTGGTGCGATGGAAATGAGGATGAGGCTGTCGAGTGTATTAGACGCTGCAGGTGCGGCCGATGCTTGAAAAAAATGAAAGAGAGGGAGTATCTCTTCTCAGTTTGGAATGTCTCTTCCAAAGTAAAGAACGTATATAAAATAATGGATATTGAGGACAATGATGGTGACAAATTAGCGTCAGATAAGTTGTGTGAAGAGTGCTTCAAAATTGTCATGAACAAATATTGCGATGATCCGACCGCTGGAGAACGGGAAATGAAGTATATTCTGGAGAATGAGAAAGAAGAACACTATCTTGCAGAAGAGTGGGAAGATTTTGAATAACGAGACAGCCCCCCGGCGCACCGCGCTGGGGATTTTTTTCTTTGAGATAATCTAATCAGTTGTTGTATAGTTGTTATGTTTATGCCAAAAGTTGTTGTATAGTTGTTGTTTTCCGTTTCTGCAGTTGTTTAGTGAATCTTCTGAAAATTTTTATAAAACAAAAAAAATCGTGTCCACCACCTCTTTTTCTTACATATTTGAAGAGAAGGAGGATTTTTTTATGAGAAAAATGAAAAATATTCTGATTTCCCTATCTGTTCTGGCGGTTGGTATTTCGGTTACAGTGTGGGGGATCAGCTACATGGGTGATAACGGAAAGAATCCGGATAGCCCTACCATCCAAACAGAAACAGAGACGGAAATGCTGACTGAAAAGGAAACGGAATACATCTTTGCTGAAGAATACCGGGAATCCAAGGTGGATGAAAAAATTATCCCAAATGCGATAGAGGTATCGGACGACAAGGGGCACGTGTATTTTGTCTATGAATACGATGATCAGAGCAGAAACATGGTTGTCGGAGAGTATGGGGAGATTGGAAAGTATCCGTCCCAGATCTGCTTTATTGGAAACGACGGTGTAGAGCGGATTATGGAAAAGCATTCTTACCAGTATAATGATGATGGGATGGTTATCGCAGAAGAATGCTACGCGGATGAAGACCTTTATGATGACAAGGATTCCTTTATTCCTGTTTCCGGAACAGAGTTTACCTATTATGAAGGCAGGATGGCAAAAGAAATCGATTACATCTATGATTACCAAGGCGTCAAAAAGCCATCAAGCACTTATGAATTTTATTATGATGGGAATGGATTTCTCTCTCGGATGGATGTTTTAGATGGAAATGGGCTGCTTTCTTATTACGAAGAAGTTACCTGTAATACAAATAGATCGCCGGCGGTCATCCGGCAGTATACTTTTGACGGGATACTCATGGGAATCAAGGAGTATAGTTACCGTGATGATGGAAATGTGCTTACATACCGGGAATATTCCGGTGAAAAAGAAAATCTGATTGTCGAAACAAACTATCTGTATGACGATAAAGATTATCTCCGCAAAGCAGTTAAGACAGATTATGAACAGCAGGAGGATGGGACTGTCAGGGAAACAACCACCCATTACCGTGTACGGTATAGTGAGGGAAATGAAGAAAAATTAGGAAAATTTTCGGAATAATTCTTTCACACCATTCCGCTTAAAAAAAATCAGACATATTTTCCCTGTAAGGGAGAAAATCCCTAAATACATAGAAAGGAGAGCCGCTAAGTAAGGCTTGCGGTGATGCAACATGCAGACAAAACAGTCAAAGTCAGAAATCAAGCAAAAGCTCCGGGAACTTGATGCCCAGAGAAGGGAGTATGAGGTACTCCTCAAACAGGCAGAGGAAGAGGAATTCAACGGTGCAGTCAGCAAATTTCTTGCCCGCTTCAATATCCACTCTGTCGAAGATCTGAACCGCATTACGGGGATCATTGAGGGCGTTGAAAGTATTGCTTCGAGAAGCTTCCAGAAAAAACAGGAAATTCCCTGCCGGCAGGAAGAACCAGCAGCACATCAGGTACCACCTATCCAAATCATGGAAAAGCCGCAGAATAAAATGCAGGATTCTGTTCCTGAAGCAGGAAAAGAAGAACGGCTGGGACTGGACCAGGAAGACCCATTTGCACTGAAGGATCTTTCTTCCCCGTCAGAGCCGGTCGCTTCCAACAGCACAACGTCTTTCAATACTGACCCAATATCTGCACAATCTGTTACAAATGCTTTCGGACAGAATGATTTTACAACCAACGATGATTCCGCAGAAGATGAAGAAAACATGGATGATCCGTTCGGTCTTGACAAGATTGATTTTGGAGACATCATGACTGAGGCAGAGGAAGAACAGGAGAAGACGGAAAAGCGTACCGAAGACGGTACACAGGAAGAAGATATGGATTCTTTTGACGGTTTAGATGACCTGTTTCCAGAATATGCAGAAAAAGAGCTTGGCTCTGATGGAACGGTCGCAGACAATGAACCGGAAGATGACATCTTTGAGAAAAATCCCATCAATACTGACAATTTTGATGAGGATTTCTGGAAAAACCTTGAATCTGACCTGCTTTCTGAAGAAGAGAGTTCCACAATCAATGTTGCGGATGTCATTGCTGTAACGGAAGCAGATGAACATCTTGCCAAGGCAAAGAAACGTCCGGTTATCGTTGCCGCTGAGAAAGCGCTGGTTGAAGCCATTGCAGCTGCTGTTGATGAGGGATGGGTAAAAAAGGAGGAAGTGCTTTACAGATTTTTTGAGTCCTCCACTGAAAATTCCGTGTATGCCAATGAATCCAAGAAGTTTGAGCAGATTATTGACAAACTGAATTCCAAATGGGAAGGGGTAAACCCGGGAAATGCATCCAGAATGAAATTGGAGGAATTTCTCAATTTTCCCTTCAACGTCCGCATCAAGGCAGTTGGTCTTGCAATGAATGACCTTCGCCTTTCAATGTAGCTACTAGCTGGCACGTCTTCCCCGCAGCGCCCTGCTGCGGGGAAGACGAACGCGGGGTTAAATTCCTTTAACACAAGCTTTCTGCCAATTGCGATTTGTTTAAAATTATCCAATGTGTCGTAAAACCCCCTGCTTTAGCTGTGGGGAGTGTCAAGATAATATACTACAGAGAAAACCATATTGATTGTGGTTAGAAAGCACCTGTGCAGGTATTGTGATCATTCTGCATGGGTGCTTTTTGTATCTGTTCATTTCACTTTTTTCATACATATTTAAAGGAGAAAGAAATTTTTCAGGAGGTACTTTGAATTGGAAGATAGAGATAAAAAGAATTGGAAACCATTTGCTATCGTAGCAGGAGTGTTGGCAGCTGCTTTTTTAGTTGTATTCGTAATATCACGATTTATCCATCGGAATGATTTTAATATCATACCCGCAGGAAAGGAAGAAACAGAGATTCCAATAGAATCTGTATCCCTTGAATCTGAGCCGCTAGAATCCGATACAGCGGATGCGACAGGAACTGAACAGGCTATAGAAACGGTATCTGAAGAACTGCCAAAAAATTATGACAGCACAATGCAGTTTGATATGCCCGATCCGGATGATGAGGGATATGGAGAACAGCAGATAGGAAATCTAGTTATCCATTATCTGAAAAAGGATGCAACAGCCGGCCGCGGCGAGGCGGCCGGCGCAGAAGTGGATGCAGTTTCCTTCCATGACGGGAATGTAAATGATATGAGGGGATATATTTTTGCGGTAGAAGCGCTTGATACAAATACAGAAGTCAACACGTTTGATGATGCCAAAAACTGTGTTGGTGAGTATGTCCCCGATGGCAGTGGAATATCGACCAAATGGGAAGAAACGGGAAATTTCTTTGTCCGGAAGGCATTGGGGTATGACAATTCAGCTCAAGCATCTTTCCTGTATCATACTATCGTCCCTAAATACGGGAAATATGACTGCAATATCTACAGTATTGTTTATGTGATGGATGAAAAACGGGTAATTAAGAAAACTTCATACCAGTCCATAGCTGATTCTGTTTCAGAATATGTCCCTGATAGCAGCTTTTTGGCTGAAACATATGATGAGATTTGTGATGAGCTTGAAGATGTCTTGCAGAATAAGTCTGCTACAGGAGATTCCATGGGTGGAGTAAATGAACTGCGAGAAGCAGCAGATGCATATTACGAGGATGTTTATGGCGTATCCAAAGAAGAATATGAAAAATTATCAGAAGAGGAACAGATGAACCTGTATTGGAGATATATGGACCCAATTGGATATCGCCATTCCCATCCGGATACTGCTGCCCCCGAAAGCAGTGGGACGGAAAAAGTAGTGGAAAGTGGGCAAGAAAACTAATTGTAAATTTTTCTGAGAAACTGGAAGAAATAGTATATTCCGGTTTTTTCTAAAAAGCATTAAATTTATTTGATAAAATTAAAGAAAAGGAAAGGAGTCAAGGTATGGGGATCAAAGAAAAACTTGCACATGCAAAAAAAACAGATTGGATTAGGGAAGGTTTCACAGACGAAGAAGTGCGGGAAATTGTGGAGTCTGCAAAAAATGAGGCGAAAAATTTCAGAAAAGAATTAGAAGCTAAAAACAGCGAAAAAAATGTGAAAGAAGAAAATTAGGCTTATTTTTTCAAAAAATCGCCGTGGCAGACAAAAAAACAAGGGACAAGATCACAGGTATAAGTATTGTTCGCAAAAAACAAGCACCTGAAAATCTGGACGATATACCTTAATGCGGTCATTGCGGCAGTCGGTAGATAAATCTGGGAACAGCCGACATCTAACCGCATCCCGGTTTGCCGGGATGCGGTTTTCTGCTCATTTGCCTCAAAACTATACGGTATAATTAAGAAAAAGAACAAATTGGTAATATTTTCTCGCATAGAAAAGGATAGAGCATGTTTAACGAATTGGAATCAATCCACAAAAATGCATATATGAAAAAAGGTATTTCAAACGATGCCTTGATCCGGCGGTTTGTGCCGTATAAATATAAGGACTACACAAAAGACAGCCTGCTGTGCGCGGATTGTTTTTCTGGTGGAAGTGTTGATATGGCTGTTATCGGTCTGATAAAGGATGTTCAGATGAAAAATGACTCATCAGGCAGGTCAATGCTGGTTGTAAAAGCTTCTGACCGCAATGGAACTTCCTTCCGAATCAATTTTATCCGTATTAATGTAAAGAGAATCCGTCCGTATATAGTTTCCCAGATCAATAATGAAGCTATTATCATGGGTGCTTTTCAGTATGACAAGATTTATGGATTCAGTATTTTTAATCCAGAAATTTCTTTTGATGCAGTCAAGGCATTGAAAGTCCATCCAATATACAGCTCAATCAAAAATATTTCAGCAGCCAGTATTAAAAAACATATTGAAATGATGTTGAAGGAACAAGAGCAGGAAACAGTTCCAGATAATCTACGAAGTGGTTTTCCGGAAATTAACCATGCATTTCAAATGATACATTATCCAAAAACGCTGGACGAAGCACTCCTTGGATACAGGAGACTTGTGCTGGATGAGCTGATATATTTTAAACTTCGGATGATATCTGAAGAAAGAAACCGTACCTCCCACTTTAAGCTTGTAAACCGGGAAGTAATGGATCATGCAATTGCGTCACTTCCGTATGCCCTGACAAACGGTCAGAAAAAATCTGTAGATAGTATGATTGGTATAGCTGCGGCAGGAAACAGGATCAATGCGCTTGTTCAAGGAGATGTTGGATGTGGGAAAACGATAATTGCGATTCTCCTCATGATATGCTGCGCAGAAAACGGGTTTCAGTCTGTTCTGATGGCACCAACACAGATTCTTGCTGAACAGCATTGCGCGGAGATTAGGAAAATCGTTCCAGCGGAAGAAGTCGTTTTTATAGACGGTTCCATGAAAAAAGCAGAACGGACAAAAGCGGAGGATCTGATACGCAAAGGGAAGGCAAAGTATATTGTGGGGACTTCCGCATTGTTAACATCGGATTTACCATTTGAAAAATTTGGTCTTGTGATTGTGGATGAGGAACACCGGTTCGGCGTATGTCAGCGTAATGCACTATTTAATGAAGAAACTCACGTTGTAACAATGTCGGCAACACCGATTCCGAGAAGTATTGCGCTTACGATATATGGGGATGGAACTGATGTGTATCAGATTACAGAAAAACCCGCAGGACGGATCCCTGTGAAAACATATTTTGACAATGGTGGACGGGTTAAAAATTTTATCTATGCAAGATTGAAAGAGGGGGGACAGGCATATGTTATCTGCCCATTAAAAGAAGAAGCCGAAGAAGGATCTGTTATGGAGAATATCCTTAGCGCAGAGGAAGCCTACAAGGAATATGATTCCTTATTTGGAAAACTCGGATACCGCACAGGACTTGTTACAGGAGCTACAAAAGCTGCAGATAAAGAACGAATTTTGGATCAATTTAAAAACGGAGAAATCCATATTCTGATTTCAACGACAGTTATTGAAGTAGGGGTTAATGTCCCAAACGCAAATGTTATTGCAATTTATAACGCAGAGCGTTTTGGCTTGTCTACCCTCCACCAGCTGCGCGGCAGGGTAGGACGAGGAAAAAGGGCATCCTACTGTATTCTTGTTTCGGACGAACCGAACAATCGGATCCGCACACTTTGCACAACGGATGACGGTTTTAAGGTTGCAGAAGCTGATTTATTGGAAAGACATAGTGGTGATTTATTCGGCCTCCGGCAGTCGGGGAAAAACAGGTTTGTTGAAAAGGTCCTTGAGTATCCTGATATTGAAAAAGCGGCAGTACAAATTGCGGACAAGATGAATTTCCGGTCTGCTTTGGCACACATTGAAAAGTATGACAAAATTTTTGGATAAATACATTCATCTCCGGAAAATCTTACATATTTAACATGGGTAACCAAAAGTTTTGTATCCCAATGGGGCGCAGGAGGTGTGTTGATGGCAAAGATGTATTACAACAAAATTGCAAAATGGGATAGCCAAAGAAGGAAAGATCAGGAGGTAACCCAAAATAGAGTTCGTGGGCATCCTGTCTGCGACCAGATTCTTACAGATGAGGACAGAGGAAAAATCATTCTGTTCGATAAGCAGAACCCTCCTAAGTGGGGGGAGTACGGAGAAGAACTTAGCCCTGAAGAAACATTGGAGGAACTGGCAAAAGCAGCTAAAACTGAAACTGAATATGTTTCTCTTTCAAAACGGACAGAGCCACATTACAGAAGTGTCCTGATTAAAGCTCCAGATGATTTGCGGAATCCATCCGATATTTTCAAAGCATCAAAAACAGAGCTGCAACAAGAGGGAGAAAAAGAGCCAAAGGTTGCATTGCTTGATATGGAAAATTGTGTGAGAGGGTCCGCCCCAGTTCATTCCTATCTTGAGAATATGGGGATTGACAGGATTGTGGAACTGATTGACACGGGAAGGCTTTCTATAACCTATTCCGGATTACCGGAAGCTTGCTATTACTGTCTGGAGGACGGTATGGATAAGGGGCGGGATGCGTATGCTGGTACGATCAACGGCGAGGCAGAATATACCATGAATAAAGATATGAGTATGACAATCGCTCATTTTGTCAACAGCGACAATCTCCATGTTATCGAAGAAAGTAAAGCAGCAGAAATCGATGCGGCTGAAAAAGAATGGGCTGAAGAAAAAAATGACAGGGCTGTAGACGAATATCTTCCATATGAAGAATTTACAGGGGATTACCGGGGATGGGATGACCCGGATTATGAACCAGATGATGACATGGAACGCTGTGATTGTTTTTTTTAAAAAAAGGAAATTTTCTTAATGATATAATAAAGAAAAACTTCAAGAAAGGATTTTTATTATGTTAAAGCAAGTTTTCCTTTTCCTCACATTCTTCTTCCTTGCAGCTGGAAGCGTGGTTGCTTTTATGAGGATGTCGAAGGATAAAAAAGTTCGTAAAGGAAAAGCCGAATTTAAAGAAAAGGAATCCCTGAGAAGGAATCTTATTGCATTAACCCTTTATGCGGCTGGATTTGTTACCTATTTAATTTCAAAAGCATTTTCCTAAAAAGGATGGAAAAATAGTATACCACAGACATGTGATGTGGTGGAAATTGATTGAAATTTTTTACCAGTAGAAAGGAGCTTTTTATGGCAGAAGTAGTAATCAAGGAAAAAGTCAAAGATGTGAACGTGGCTGAATTTGTTGGAAAAATGATTGCGAGGCGGGAAACAGAAAGGTGCCTGACTGTATTTTTCAGATGCACAACCCAGCAGGGCGCAAGGACATATACAAACAGTATGAAGATCCTTTCCTTTTCGCAGGAATTAAACCGTAAAGTAAATGAAATTCCCCTCCGGGCAAAATGCAAAATCTCCGGTTATGTCAGCAGCACAAGGAGGATGGAAAAAGAAGATGATGGCAGAGAGAATGAAATCATCGACCAGTATTTTGTTCTGACGGATATTGAGCGGCTTGATGAGGAAACTCCTGATTCAAACATCATTGAGATTACAGGTCCGGTGCGTCGGGCTTTCGTAACCAAAGGTGGGAATGTCATTTTTATTGTTACATCGGTTCGGGAGGGACATTATGTAAAAAGCCTGCGCTTTTCCATTTCAACAAAAGCCGGAGCAGATTTGTTGCCGTTAATGGCGGCAGGAACAAAGATTCACATGAAAGGACATTGCAGCGTCAGATCGGTCCGTGAAGAAACAGAAACGGTTTATGTGGAGACTATCATTGCCGATCTTGTTGAAAAAGCGTGAACTTTAGATACGGCGCGCTCCCATGCACATCATGGGAGCGCAGATTCAAAGATTCAAAGAAAAATATTAAGGGAAGGAGGCAAAAGTGTGGGGATATTAATAATGTCCCTATATGCGAAGGACTATGGTATCAAGCAGGATTGTCGTCAATGTGCGTTTGCTAAAAACTATCGAACAGATTGCAGAAAGGGAAGAATCGCATCTTGCCTATGAGCACGCAGAATTATGCACGCAAAAGGGTCCCGTAGACAAACCAGATACATGGGTAAACCGTTGGAAAGCACGGCAGGACTTCATAAAAGCAGGCATCTCCGATGATGGGGTTATTGCCATCGAAGGGTTTATACATACTGATCGGGATGGAGAGATCCGCTTTCAGGATCTTGGACTGTTTTCAAACAAATTTTTTGAAGGGCTGTTCCATGAAGAAAACCTTCTTTCTGGTGTCTGTTTTGAAATGGAAAATCTGGTCTGTTATCACTTCTTGGCTTTTCCATTGAGTGGCAGACAATTATCAACGGATCCTTGGATTGATTCGAGATCGTCTACCTTAAAAGACAGGATTTATAGAAAATATGTGGAGCTTGCCGAGAGAGCATTAGACGTAGACCTTTCCATCAAGTCATCTGCTGATAATGGGCATACGGAATATCTTGATGCTTTTCCTAAAGTTACGACCTCAAAGGAGGATATACAGGAAATCGTATACAATACAATTTCCGAAGAAAGCCAAGCTCAGACAGACTATCCTAAGGACAGAATCTGGGAGATTGAAAATGAAACAATCAAGTATTTTACAACAGGGGTGGAAAAGGGAAACTTCCTAAAATTGAATTCTGGAGATATTTCAGAAGGTCAGTATTTGGATGAGGCAAGAAAATATCTCACCCGCATGTATCCGGATATGACCGATAGGGATACAGGACTTGTTATCAAAAAACTGAAAAGCGCCGCGACGGGATTTTACATTCTGGACGATCTGATCAGCGACCCAAGGATTTCCGATATTAAAATTGTTTCACCATCAAAAATCCGGGTTAAAGTGGAAGGGGCGCGGAAAACATCCAACCTGAAATTTATTGATATGGATGATTATTTTCGTTTCCTTGATGGGATCATGCTCCGATATGATCTGGATAAGAACCGGCAGATCCATGTTTTTACCGATGCGGAAACCCATAAGAATTTTATTCTCAGGAATAACATTACTCTTGGTAATATTAACTCCGGATATCCGACGTATCATATCCGTAAAATTCCGAAAACAAAGTATTCCCTTGAGGATTTAATCCATTTCAATGTTATGGATGAAGCGGTAGCAAACTACCTCATTTGGGCAGCAAGGGAAGCAAAAGGTATTGTATTTACCGGGAAAGGGTCTTCTGGAAAAACAACATTGATGAACACCCTGTTGGAGTACACACCCTGCAATGCATCGGGTCTTATCATACAGGAGTCAGATGAATTGTTTTCCAGCAAACCGGAAATGACAGTTGAACATATTACCGAGGATTACGATTTGAAAGATCTTGCCAAGAACGGTCTGCTGACGGATATTGATTACTTTATTATTGGCGAGGTTAAAGGAGAAGAGGCCATGTATTTTATCAATGCATGTGATACCGGGAACAAGGCATGGTGCAGTGTACACAGTCCGAATTCTGAAGAAGCAATCAACAAACTGGCAGATTATGTGATGTATGCCTCCAAGTATAACCACGAGGAAGCACTTTATATGTTGAAGGAACTTCAGGTAATTGTGTTTATGAAAAATTTCAAAGTGGCAGAAATTTCAGAGGTTGTTGGATGGGATGAAAGTACACATAACCTAAAGTATAGGACTGTGTTTCGGAAAGAATCCCTGATCAACCAGATGCGGCCGGTTGTGTAAAATGCGGCAAAACTGGAAAAAGAGAAAATCTGCCAGACAAAAACATGCCTGCCATGCAAAAGCAGTGAATAAAAATATTGGTTCCAATAAAAATTGGAATCCATCACAAGGAGGAGCTATTTTGAAAACACAGAGTTTTAGAACGAAAACACTTTTTATCAACAGAAAGAACCCGGCTGTCGAAGGGGTGTGGGGCATTGCGATTGACATCGGATATTCTGGGACAAAGGTATTTGCTCCCAATGGTATTGCTTGTTTTCCATCGTTTGCCATTCCAGTAACCGGGGGGCTGCTGAACATGAGTTCTCCGGGTGAAGAAACAATCCTCTATCGTGATTCTGAAACTGGAGAAATCTGGAAGGTGGGGAAAGCGGCCCAGGATATCATTTCGCCGAAAGACCCTGATCAGAATTCGGCATCTATCTATGGCCGTCAGCGTTACTTCAGTGCTATGTATCGTGTGATTTCCCGTACCGCAATGGGGATTGCCTGTATGCCAAACGAGTACGGAGGCCCGTCAGGAAAGAAAGTCTTTGTGGAAACAGGTCTTCCGAATAAATATCTGAAGTCCGATAAACCACTGATTCAGGAAGCTCTTGCCGGCAGGCATGTATTTGATATCAAAGTTGGTTCCAGAGAATGGAATCATTTTGACATCGAACTGGCGGAAAATGATGATGATATCCATGTTATGGCGCAGCCGGTTGGTACGTTGCTGTCGGTTTCCACTGGAAATAATGGCGCACCTATTCCGAAATCTGCAGACTACCTTACGGCATCAGTGGCTATCTGTGATCCAGGCTTTGGTACGATGGACTGTTTTGCAATCCGGGGCGGAGAAATTGCATTTGCAGAAACTTTTACAGATTTATCCATGCAGAAAGTTCTCGGAGAAACAAGTGAAAAGATTTACCGGGAGCTGAATGTGGAAATCCCTGTTCCGGCAATGCAGAAGTATCTCGAAAAGGGATTCGTGACGACATTTGATCGGAAGTTGCGTGGCGGAAAAAATGTGGAGTTTGGTAATCTGCTTGAGGAATGTAACAGGAAGATCGCAGAAAAAACAATCGAAAAATTATGCGAACTCTATGACAACCTGCTGGATTATGATTATCTGATTGTGACAGGTGGTACGGGAGAGGCGTGGTATTCTTTCTTTGAAGAAGCTTTTCAGAATATGCCTAATCTTACCCTGATCCCCGGCAACCAGAATACCGAAGGGATTTTAGCTGATGAAGATGGAAATCTTATGCCACTGCCCTTTATCTTCTCCAATGCACGCGGATATTATATGTCCATGCAGCGGCGTTTAAGCAAACTGACACAGTAAACATATACAATTAGAGAGCCTGTTCTGTCCACGATGCGGTACAGGACAGGCGTGTGAAGAAAATCATGTTTTGAGGTGACAATATGGCAAGGAAAACCATCCGCGTGAGGTTGTATAGGGTGCAAGATTATGATTTATATACGCTGTTTTATGATCCCGTATTTTCTCTGGGAGATGCTTTCCGGATTGCGGTGACAACCTATGCGGAACAACAGATATTCCCACAAATATATGTAGGATATGTTCAGGATCTTCCGCTAGGGTCACCTAGTAGTATTTCAGTTACGTTTGTTTTAAAAAGCCAGAAAGCGATTGATATGCTGCAGGCAGCAACTAATCATGGGAGAAATGCGAATAATCTCATCAAAAATATTCTGAGGAGATCTATTCTCGGGATTGAACGTCTGTATTTTGACCCAGAAGATGCTGAAGAATATAGGGATATTGGAATGGTAGGGCAGAAGGTTTTTGTACCCCAATATCATCCATCTCATCCACCATTAATCCGTTTGGATATTCCCGGCTCCACGCATCAGCTATCTGATCCAAAATTACAGGAGCGAAAAGTTGAGATAAATGGAATGGACAGTAAGGAAATACCGGATAAGAATAGTGACAAAAATTCGTATCATCATTCAAAAGTAAATACACATGAAGATGACTTACGGGGAAATTTGTCTCAAGAGAATATTAAGACAACACTGCAAAATGCTGAAGGGCAAAACAGCTTTTCTTCGCCACTTTTTTCGGAGGATATTTCTAAAACAAAATTAGAAGCTGATGCAGATAATTTGGCGTCGGATTCAACAAGTGTACAATCCAATGCTTTTGCAGGTTCCAAAGCAGGACAGGAGACGGATATTTTTTCATTTGTTGATACTTTGATGGCTAACTTCTGATCAAAACTATAATTAGAATTTGCAGAAAATGTGACTACAAAATGTTGCGGTCGCATCCTTATATGGATGCATGAGTTGAAACTTAGTTTCATCACTTTTACTCATTAAAATTGTCTCGTCGCATCCTTATATGGATGCATGAGTTGAAACCTAAAAACGGACATAGGCATGTCTGAGGTTTTTAGTCGCATCCTTACACGACAGATGCATGAGTTGAAAGGTTATGAGCAAAGAAAAATGGGAACAGATTTACGTTGCATCTTACAACCAATACAGGTGAGAAAACCCACGGTTTCAACCGTGTGGATGATAGCCTGATTCTGCAGGTGGTGAAATGAACATAGGTATCAGATTCAGGGCATATCCCAATATCCTGCTGTTCATAAAGGAACAGAAAAACTTAATCAGTCAGACACTTGGCTGCTGCAGACCCATTGCTTTAGCTGTGGGAGTGTCAAATAACTGCATGAGTTGAAATAACAAACTGCATCCCATAAAAATTAGCACGACACATTGCATCCATGTAGGATGTATGAGTTGAAATTGCATAATAATTTTTCCTTTCAAATGCGCAAATTGTTGCATTTCGTCAAATGCATGAGTTGAAATGCAAAGTAGCTTAAGGATGCCACCTGCGCTGCCGTGTTTTTACACGGATGCATGAGTTGAAATCGCAACGCTTTTATGTACGGTTATATGTACGCCAAGTTGCATCTTACATGGATGCATGAGTTGAAATTCCTCCGGAACTTCTGCCGGCAGCTTCGCAAGCTGTGTTGCATTTTGCGCGGATGCATGAGTTGAAATAGTATGCCCTCGCACAAACAAAAAAATTCCAGAAAAATGCATTAAAAAAGAAAAACGAGGTATCTATTATGTACAAGGATTATGACAAAAACAATATTTATGAGGAAGAAATTTCCCCCTTAGTGGATGAGTTAAAACGGATTTGTAACGAGGAGAAAATTCCGTGCTTTATGGCGTTTGGTACTAAAATGGATAATGGAACTTTTGAAAAAGGTACTGGGATTCGTTGCACTGCGCTGATTCCAGAAGTGCTTTCTATCGATTCAGAGGATCCATTCTTCGCAGAATTTATAAATGTAGTTAATGGGGCATCCACGACATATTCTGAAACTCCAGAGTATATTGTTGAAGATGAAGAAGATGGAGACAATTTTTTCCTATGAAAAACTTGTAAAATTATGGTAAATATAATAAATTTTTGATAAAATATACTCATCTTTAAAATATGAGGTGAGAAAGATGGAACAAAGGGAACGTGACTTAAAGACCGTAACATTATGGAAACAGATAATCGATGAGTTATATCGGCAGGTGAATGTATCAGCAAATGCCGGAATGATTCATTCATTATACAAGGAATCAGCAAGATCCGTATCGTCAATGCATGATTTATTTGGCACTGCCATGACCAGAATATTACTTACATTAAATGTTTCATTATGCTTAATATTTGGTATTTGCCTCGCTCTTGGACTAGAGTTTCGGGAAATGACAGACCAAGCAAAATTAACGGCAGAAGAGGCAGCCTTCGCCAACTGGACATGGGGGATTGCTATCTTATGCATCCTGATTCTTGTTTATGAAGAAATAAGGTATCTAATATCCCAACATAAATTTAAAAAAATATGGAAAGGATACCGCAGTAATGCGGCACTTTATTTTTGCAAGTATCAGGATATTATTAGCGAAATTCCAACCGTGCTCCGGACACCATCCCAAATGGAACGATTACTTTTTGCAGTAAGAAATGCGTCATATTCCACTTTGGGGCAGCTTTGCTTTGAATGTACGGATGGACAGACCGAGGATGAATATCTTCAGACAATTGAACTGTATATTAGCCCGATTTTGCGTAAGAAGAATAGTTTGAAAGAGTTTCAGCCTGGAAAGAAATACCAGCGTCAGTTTCGATTCATGGATAAATGGATTGATCGCTTTTTTCAGTAATTTGATTTCGACATACCTCCCCGCAGCGGACCGCTGCGGGAAATTTTTTTCTACAGAAATCAGTGCTGCTCAAAATCAATTCTTTCTGTTTCATGGGTTTGAGACTCACGAGGACGTGTTTCTTTCTGATCATGATTCGTTTTAAATCCTGCAGATTCTTTTACATAAGAAACAAAGTGTACCTTGTTTTCAAGAAGTGTGTGCTCATCTAACTCTGCAATGTGCTTTCCAAAAGACCGCACACTGTAATCATCTGCCAAGGCGTAATAATGGTTTGATAACGATGGGAGATAAGCGGGGGTTCCGTATTCAATCCGGTTTATTGCATCCTGAACTGCTGCGACTTTTGCCGATACTTTTGCAGCATGTTGTTTTACTGCTGGATCATCGGGTGCTTTTCCTGTTCTGCGGACAATGTTCTTTTCAATCTGTGTTTGGATTTTTTCTACACTAACAACAATTGGCTTTTTGACAAGCAAATCTGATTTGGCCTCTATATTTTTTTCTGCGTGCTGTGACAAGCTATTCTCTTTGTTAATGTGAATGGTTTCAGATGGCAAAGTGGGAGAGAGTTCTTTTCCCGTTGAATCTAATGCCTCCTTAACCTTTATTCTTGTGATTTCAACTTTTTCTATATTCTGTACAGCTGCATAATCCTGACGCATCTGAGCGACTCTTTTCTCTTTTGCTTCTTCCTCCGGAGATGGATAAGAGGTTCTGTCAATTTCAAGTCTTTCAAATCTGTTTGCTTCTAAGCGATTATAAAATATATTCAGGTGCTCATTTAATATATTCCCTTTGTTCTTAAAAAAGTTGTCAAAATCTTTCTGAAATGATGTTTTTTTTGCTTCTAAGATTTTTTTTGCAATCTCTGGATCTTTTTCCTTGGCGAGAATTGCAGGGTATTCCTTATCCAACCGAGCCATTTGGTATTGGTAATAACTTACCGAAAGTGGAGTAATATCTGTCTGAATCCCGGCGATAATCTGCGATGCTGTCTGACTGCTTTCAGATTGATCGACAGCCCAATCCATGAAACTCCGCTCAATATTTGCCATACGGATATCCTCTTGAGATGGTTTTTGGAATTCCGCAGGATAGCGGTTTTGATCCCTGATATAACTTCGGACATTTTCATTTAATTTAAAACTAATATTTGAAATACCCAAGCGTTCTGCATCTTCTGCCGGAATCAAGGTAAAATCTTTGGCAAAATTATCAATCATACACCGGACAGATTTTTCATAATAATCCGGATCATCTTTTGCTGAAAGAACTGTTTCTTTTCCAGCTCGGTCTACTTCTGTAATGGAATCACAATAGATTACAAGCCGGTGTCCCTCCTGCTTAAGGTTATTATCTATGATATAGCCAAGGATACCTCCCTTTTTTTCACCATAAATCCCATTAAAAAAATCGCTGATCCGTTCCCTTTCCTTTTGACGATTTGAGCTGTTGAAGTCATAATGTGCTGTTTCGCTGTATCCATTGGAATGGATGATAGCTTTTGCCATCAATTTTTCTAAGTAAGATTTTCCGTTCTCCAATACCATAGCGGTATATTTGGAATTCTCATTTTCCTGTTCTTCATTATTGATAAAAACTGGAGAATTTTTTTTCATTGATAATTCGTAAAGACATCCGGCTTCCGCCTTGCTCAATCCATCCACAGAAAAAATATCCTGACGGGTGACATTGGCGATTGCCTGAAGGGAATCCTGTGACTGGATATTACAGATCTTTGCACGGCAAAGCTCGTTATCAAGCATACCCCGTGCCTTTTTTGCGTCTTCCTTGTTGAATACATGAAGGAATGCTTTTTCATTTGATGTTGTATCATAAAAACCAATACAGGGTACACCAGACCGCTTCAGCTGCTGTTCGACATTCCTGACAACAACCGAACTGCTTCCGTCATTCAGGTTTATCTGAAATGCACTGAATTTGGAACCATTCTGATTTGCTGTATCCAGAGCATAACGATAATCGGAAACCGCACTGGATACTTCCTCGTCGCTGCTTCCGCTATCTCTGACCATTTCCTCAAAAGTCATCTCGTTTATATAATTTTCATCAATAGAAACACACTTTTCAAAAGCATTATAAAGCTTTGTTCGGGTTTCTTTTTGAAGATATTGATTGTTTCCCGATAAATTCAGTGTTGTACGCGCAAACCGTTCTGCATCATCGCGGCCGGAAGCATCTCCAGTGTAGATCCGTTCCGCATCGTTTCTCAATTTTTTAAGGATGGTAAGTTCCTGCGTCATTCGCTGTTCTTTTTCAACCGCAGTAATCGTCTCATTCATTTCTGTAATAAATTCAAGCAATCCATGGGAGATACCCATAGAAATGTTCATCAGGAAACTCCTGTATAAATTATCTACCTGTGACATTTGTGCCTCCTTATCTACTGTTTGGTTACAAAGAAAATATGTAATTTTTTTTGAAAAAAGGAAATAAAAGAGATCAATTTTAAATTTTATTACATATTTAGGATAGGTGGCCGGCCAATTATGGTTGCCAGATAAGTAAGGGGATATTTCTGTTCAAATCACAAACAGATCCGTCCCTTGCTGAGTCAGGAGGAATTCATGTTTGATGAAACAATTTTTCTTTACGATTATACGGAGATACTGCTTGGAAAGAAAAAAAACTATTCCAATAACTTTTTTTCAGAAGGTGCCAGAGAGAATGAATTTAATGCAGTCCAGTTGATCCGGACAGTAACAAAAACATTTTTGAAATGTAATTCATTGGCTGCTGCAAGGGAGACAGTTACACCGGAAATCCTTCGGAAACTGAAGCTTGATACTGTTATCCCTTATATCAGACGACCAAAATTTGTCCCGGCAGAGGACAAAGATGATTATGTCCTAGCCAGAATATATACAAATAATTTTAACGTCGAGCAATGGATTGCATATAATTTTTGCCGACGTATTCGGGATGGGACACTGGAAAAGTTCCCCAAATATTACATGAATGATGCTATCGGAAAAGTCAGGGCACAGTATTGTTTGTGGTACTTTATCATGAAGGATTATCCATTTTCAAAAGTAATCGATCTTTATCGATTTGCTTCCAGTAAAGAATTTGAAACTTTTTTAAAGAAGAATCATCTGCTGTCCGTCATGTTAAAGCAATACCGTCCTCCAGTTGAGTTCATGCATGATGCAATCCCCAAAGAACATCAAAGCACATTGTTATGTCAAATGTATGGTGCTTTACAGCAGCTGGGTTATTCCAGAAATTTGAGCTGTTACAGCGGAAAGGAGGAAGGCGGGGAAGACGATAATGTTTCGTGTCCCACGCCGTAAGTTTTATGAAGGAAGATAAAGTAGAAATGGATGAAGAGATTCTAAAAAGTACTCCCATTGTTAAAAAGTCACTAGAAAGCGGCAGTGGCAACAATTGGGATGTCACCACTATCATGGATCCTCAGGACGATGAGATTCCTGCTGTGGACGATGAATTCCCTTTACCGGAAGAAATTCTTGAAGAGGTCTGCTCAAAAGGTACACAGTTAACATGTATCTTGACTTATGGAAAGAGTGGGGAGTGGACGGAGAGAATGGACGATGTAGAAGTGTCATTGGAAAAGCATAAAACCCTGATGCAGCTCATTGTTTCTGGCGAACATATCAATACGCTTTTTTCAATGTTGAAAAAATATGGACAAGTTATGAGCGAAGAGACCGCTTATGATGGGCGGTGCGGGATTGTCCTTTCTTTTTTGCCGGAACGATATACAAATATTATTTTGGCATGTAATGATCCATTATTCTGGGCAATGACTGCCGATAGGGCAAACTTACCTGCAGACAAAGTGGTTATGGCATTCGGTCCTGAAACCGTTGGTATTTTTACCCTTGAATCCGAAGAGGAGGGGGAGGGTAATGAAGCATTCTAAACCATTGATAGCGATTGCAGTTTCAATATTTTCTTTATGTACCGTAGCTGTTGTGATCGCTGGCTGTGCTGTTAACCAACAGCTTGTATCTCTCCGGGAAGCAAACAGCCAGATGGCAGAAGAACTTTCCAGTGTGAGGAAAAAGGCTTATGTAGCGTCTAAAGATATTTCTATGGGAGATGAAATTGTTTTGGAGGGTGAAAATGCAAATGTCATGCTTACCCAGCTTTATCTTTCGACAGGTAATAAACTTTTGATCGGCAGTGAAGTTTCCGGCTACGCACAAACAGACATTCCGGCAGGTTCCCCGATTTTTGATGCATTAGTGGATGAAAAGCCACCTGTAGAAACACTTGCGCCGGAACGAGTTGTAGAAGAAGTACCAGAATCTTTTCAGATCCCTTATACGATCACAGTATCCCATGTTGATGTGAATGGGAAAAAGATTGCAGAACCTACAGTGATCAATCTTGGCAGCGGAGTTGGAGAGCAGGCATTTTCTCTTTATGGCGAGGCGCCGGAAGGATATTACCTTTCCAGTATCAAAATTGGGAAAGGAAGGGTGTATTCCTTTGGGGCAGATCGCCTTGAAACTTCCAGCGGAAAATCCATGGTCTATTACTATACTGATAAAACTGGATTAACCAGAACGGAAATTACTGGTGATCTGGAAGTTGTATTTACATATAAGGAAGGCAGTTCGGAACAGGCTGTTGACAAGGATCTTGTAATTAAAGGTGTTCCGGAGCATGGTTCAGATTCTATGGTTCCCCCAGAACCCGATGAAACTTCAAATTCAGCAGGTAATGATGCGATTACCTTTAACGATATTAGTATTGGAACTGAAAAAGCTTCTCAAAAAAAGTAAAAAATCATTTGGAGGAAACTGGAATGGAAAAAGAAAAATTAACTCATGAACAGCTGGATTACATCGTAACTTATATGCTTTGTGGCGTTGACCGGAAACCAATATGTAAAAGTCTGTTTGCGGAAAATGCGGCAAAAGAACTCTTAAAAGCATTCATCTTATTATGGGAAAATGATTCGGAAGCCTTTAGAGTGAATTCTTTTCATGATCGTATTAATAATTTACATATGTCAGGAAACTATGAAGATTTCTTGAAAAATTTGCCCGCAGGTACAGAATGTGAAAATGCCTATATGACATTTCTTCTCGCACCAAATAAAGAGCGGAAGATCGCATTTGAGTATCTTTTATCTACAAAAGATTTACAGCGGAAACCGGAGGAATGGTATTTGTATGGTGATCAGGCTCATGCCGCATATGCTACCTCATTTGCAACCTATCTTATTTTGGAAAGATGCAGCGATGGAATGAGATTTATCCATGCGGACAAAGAAACCTATGATGTTCTTGAAAATGGGGTAATGCCACAGAAAATGGCAGACATTGATGTTGTTGCAGACGAATTTGCCAAGATGCGGCAGATTTCCATTACAGGAAAAGCTTTGTATGGTTTGGTTATTGCCCATTTGTTGGGTGGAAAAGACTCTGCTGTAGTTTTAGATCAGTTCCGTGGAAGTGATTCTATTCCTGATTTCCATGAGAAAAAGGGACTCTTTGGAATCATGTGAAAAGCCTTTGTAGTAGCTAAAAAATAAGAAAATCATAAAGCAGACACTATGTTATAGACCGGCGCGCATTGTTGCGCGCCGGATTTTCTTTCCAAGATTCAATCACAGAAAGGAAGGGATTATTTTTGAAAGAAAAAAATAGTAAAACAAGGGACAGAATGATCTTAACTATCATTGGATATGTCTTAATGCTGTTCGTCTCCTTTCACAGCACTGTAGTTGCGAATGCATTTACGATGCAGGGCAACGAACTGAATCCTATCGTCATTTTATTTCAAGCACTCCAGCATATGGGACGCGCCCCGTTTTCACTTGGCGGGCTATTTTCCAATGCACAAAATTTTTGGGTACCTTTGGGAGTGTTTCATTTCATATTTTTGATTACAGCGGCAGTAATGATTACTGATGCACAGACCAGAGAGCATGCTAACTCAAAAACAGCAAAGGGTAGTGCAGAGTTTAGCCAGGATTTTAAAGCATTTGAACGGCAGTATACATTAAAGAAACCAAACGGCTGCCCGGATGCTCCGGATCCGAATATTATCCTTGGGAAACAGCTTCATTACGGTCTGAAGCGTGGACGAAACACGAATGTTGTTATCATCGGAAGTGCCGGGTCAGGTAAATCTTTTGGTGTTATCAAACCAAATGTCATGCAGATGAACAGCAGTTTTGTCGTGACGGATCCATCTGGAGAATTGTTTGAGGCTGAAGCGAAACTTCTATTGGAGAATGGGTATGACGTAAAAATTTTCTCCACATCGGATATGGCACATTCCAATTGTTATAATCCTTTTGATTATGTATATGACGAGGATGGGGAGATTGATGAAACCAGAGTTTCGACCATGATCAATATGTTTATGCAAAATGCTTCCGATGAACAGGGCAATAAAGGGGATAAATTCTGGGATCAGTCTACCAGGGCGCTTCTTAACGCCTGTGCCATGTATATTCTCGAATATGAACCAGAAGAAAATCACAACATGTATAGGATGCTCCAGCTGGTACAAATGGGAAAAGTCAGCGAAAAGGATTCTGAAGGACAGACCGAACTGGACAAACTTTTCAGCTTTCCAGCAAAAGAAGAAGCTGCTGGAAAATCCCCACACTGTCTGTCCCACTATAGGACCTTTAAGCTTGCGCCTGCGAGGACTGCCAATTCCATCCTGATTTCGGCAGCAGTTGATCTGAATATGTTTAACCAGACAAAAGTTAGGAATATGACAACTACGTCATATCTGGTCAAATCAAGGAATACGAAAGGGCAGATCCGTTCTTATCACAGGGATAAAAATGGACAGCTTATCCGCACGGATGAAAATATTGATCTAAGAACCATAGGGGACAAGAAAACCTGCTTGTTTATCAATATCCCGCAGGCTGATTCTACTTATAATTTTCTCGTGTCCATGCTTTATGCGCAGCTATTTGAATCACTATACGGGAGGGCTGAAAAAATCTGTCCAAATAAGTGGCTTGTAGTGGATAAAAGTAAGCAACCGATTGCCTCTATGATTGATAGCAAAGAAGATGCTGAAGAATTGATACGGTTGTATAAATCAGCAACTGTTATCAAACGAGTGGAAAATTTTAAAGAAAATTACTACATATACAACCGGGATGCTGACCCCAGATTTTGCATTCCCGGACTTGGACGTGGCAGATTGCGTAAGGTATATTCAAAGGAAGTAGGGGAGGCACTTATCCAGAAGTTTCATTCCTGTAAAATTGAAAAGGGAAAGAAGATACTTCCTTACCATGTACAGTGCCTTCTGGATGAATTTAGTAACATTGGCGCTATTCCTGAGTACCCTCAAAAATTGGCAACCATGAGAAAATATGAAATTTCCTGTATGATTGTACTTCAGTCCCTGTCGCAGCTTAAAAACAGATATGACAAACTCTGGGCTGATATTCTGTCAAACTGTGCCGTTGTTATTTTCTTAGGTTCTCAAGATCCGGAAACATGTAAGTATATTTCGCAGGACCTTTTGGGGAAGACAACGATCCGCGTTAGAAATACCAGTCTCAGTGATTCGGGCAAGGGAAAAAGCAGCTCCAGATCCTACAATCTGGATGCCCGTGATCTTATGACTCAGGATGAGGTTGCAAAACTGAATCCAAACTATTGTATTATTGTCGTAGCCGGAGTCCCTTTTAAGGTTCCAAAGTATAGAGCCTCAGACCATCCTTTTTGGGAAAAAACAGGGGATCATGATCCGAACATGAGGATGGAGCCAAGAGAACTGGTTCTTTGCAGGGAAAAATCCTCATGTAAAGAAATTGACAGAAAAAATGACATCAAATCTGTTGTTAATGCGGCGAATGGTCTGAACAGGAACGGGAAAAAGGCAGTTTCTACACCACAACAGGTAAGCACTGCCCATGAAGCAACACAAGCTGCTGGAATTAAAAAAACAAATGTAAAGCCAGTGAGGGATTTATCTTCTCTTTCAAATGGATCGGAAGATGACTGGAAAGAGGCAGGAGTTGAAATTGCCGATGATAATAATGACTTTTTCACAGATGCTTCGTGAATCAATGTACCAGTCCGAGATTGTGCATGCTTTTAGGTTTAAAACTATTGGAAATGAGCAGCCAGTATCTGGCTGCATAAAACAGGAAGGAGGAAGCGGTTCATCCCCATGGATTAATCTTGGGGGACGTCGCTGGTTTTGGAATGAAAAATATTATAAGAATTACAATTGTAAATATTGGCAAAAAGATAAAAAACTTTGTTATGTTTTGTGTCGCTAATATAGAGATAGGGGTTGCAATCATACTATGCACTTTATTTTATAGCTTTCTTAGCGGTTCCTTCGTTCTTGGCGTTCTTAACTTTATGAAATACTGGGGTATCATTTGTTTGGTATCAGGCATGAGTTATTTTTTCATATTTCGATTCAAAATGGATCCGGATCCCGGTTGCAAAGCATATGCTACTGTGAAAGTAGTTGAAGGTAGTGCATTACTAATAATTTCCTTAATTCTTCTAAAATACGTTTATGCTTTGTGATAACTTTATCTGAACAAATATTAATGCTCCCCTGATCAAAAATCAGTGGGAGCGTTAATGTAACCTGGTCAGTTATGCTTTTAAAAGTAAATTTTACAAACAAAAATATTTTTTTTCAAAAACTGCTGCCATTCAAAAAAAAACTTACATATTTCAAAAGTAGGGACGTGATACCCGTAATATCACGGTTACATTTCAAAAGAAAAAAAGGAGAGTGAAACGAATGAAAAATGTAACAAAGAATGCAGCAGTTAAGATCAGCGAAAGGGCAAAATATGCGATCTTGTCAGCGGCTACCGTATTCTACATGGCACCTGTCCATGCGACCAACGAAGGGGCTTTTGAGTTCGATCAGGTAACAATCAATGATGGAATGAATATTGATAGCGTATTTTCTTCCATCCTTGGCATTATGTTCGCTATGGCCAGGTATATCGGTATAGCGTTGTTCGCGTGGGGCACTGTTATGTTCTTCATTGCCATGAAGAATGATGAACCTGAATCTAAATCTAAAGCTATTATGACACTTGTTGCGGGAGCTGCCCTGTTCAGCATTACATGGATCCTGTCGGCAGCAGGTATCATTACCGTTGGCGGTTGATGTTATTTCAACTGTCACGCATCCGGGGAAATCTCCCCGGATGCGAATCTTTTGGGAAAGGAGGAGCAATATCGTTTGCTTAACAATCAATGACGAGTTTAATCATCGCCTTAGTTACAATGATCACGTCAGGTACCTTCTTAGGACAGGGATATGACATGATATATAACCTGACAAAAGCGTTATGCACATGGGAAAATGGTTCTGCATCATTAGCTTTAACTTCCCAAGTATACACATATATTGAACCGCTGGGTTTGGCCTTAGCGATGTGTTTCTGTTTTCTGGAAGTAATGGATTCCGTGACCAGAGTTGGCGGGATGCAGAATGTAACGATAGAAATCATTATCATGCCGCTCATAAAGTTTATATTTTGCTATTTCCTGATCGCATATGGGATTGAAATTATCAGTGGATTACTCAGCGCTTCAAACGTCTTTGTTGGATGGATAGACAGTTTGCCAAATAACAATATGGATATGAGCAATCACGATCTCGGCAGTATTAATGGCACTCTGGCAAAACTTGTATTCGAGTTGCTTCCTGCTATGCTTGGGATTCTTTTCCAGATTATTGCGGGGATTTTGATTGGGGTTCAATTAATTACAATCCGAATCGAAATGATCGTGAAATGTATGTTCCTTCCTGCGGCAGTTGGAACAATTCCGAATGGTGGACTGAATAGCACAGGATTCCGATATTTGAAAGGATTGTTTGCAAATATCTTTACGCTGGGTGCAATCCTGATTTCTGTGCGGTTGACTTATATGGTCATCACTGATGTTGGCATTAATGCGATTACCGACCTTATTGCAGATTTTGATATGTCGAATCTTGGCGGTCAGATCTATGCTATGCTTTTCAGTATGCTATTTAACATGTTTATTGGTCCATTCGCCTGCATAGGTGTAGTTGCCACAGTTAAATCTACTCTGCGTGAAGCATTCGGTGGATGAAAAGGAGGTTTTTTATATGATTGAAGTATCTGTTCCAAGAGATATACGTGAGTATGAACCGACAGTTATCGGAACGCTTACAACAAGACAACTGATCTGCAGCGTAGCACTTGTCCTAATGGTATACGGAGGATGGTTTTTAGAAAAAGCAATTGGCATTGCGGATCCTGTATCCCAAGCCCCTCTTTTTATTTTCCTTGCAATTCCCCCGTTTCTCGTCGGATGGCAGAAACCTTATGGTATGCCCTTTGAAAAATTCATCGTTAAAGCATATCAGGATAATTTCCGGGCTCCCCAGAAGCGTATTTATAAAGTGGAAAATATGTGGGATGTTATTCTCGAAGAAGAGCGCAAGGAAGCGCTTGCGGAACAGCGCCGAAATCGGGCGAATGTGTCGCAACCCAAAAGTGAAGTAATAAAAGAAACACCCAGATCAAAACTTCCTGATGAATTGAAAGCGTACAGATAAACAGAGTTCAAAAAAAGAAAATCATCCTTTATCAGGTGATTTTCTTTTTTTGACGAAAAATACCTGCCATCTGTTTGAAACATAGGCAGGTACTTTCCAAAAAGGAGTTAATTGAGAAAAATAAATGGATAGGTTTTATTGCCCTAGCCGCCGCCCAGCCGGGCGGCGGGGAAGGGGTCAGAGAGATTGGGGGAATCCTCTGCTTTGAACCTACATCTATAATATGTAAGATTTTTCTGTAATGAATGGCGATTTATGAAAATAAAAATTTTTGTTTCATTTTCCTATACGCAGGATCACTTTCTTACATATTTAATTTGTAACATAAAATGATAGCCGGTATTTAAGTGCCGAGGAAAAAAGGAGAAAAAACATGGGAAAAAAGAAGCCCATCAACGTGGAGCGGAAGATACAGAGCAAGGGGTACTGTTCTCAGGATTCTTTCAGTTTCTGCAATAAGAGAGATGCATATAATTTTATTTTTAATGACTTTGATCAAAAACAGAAAGAGTTGGAAGCTAAAGGGTATTTTTGCCTTGACCTTATCAGAAATCAGACCAAGAATGTTTCCGTTTGTGCTGCCAATTTTATGAACAACGCAAGTTTCCATATGGTAGATATAAGATGGGTGCTTAAAGAGTGTGAAATTGGGGAGTGTAACGATACAGCTGACACGGAACAATCGAAGTCATCCACCAAGGGAAAAAATGTATCAAAAAAAATTTCCGTTGAAATACCAAACGGATGTCTTGTAGCTGAGGTGTACGATATTAAAGATATGCTTGGAATTTCTGTAGGATTGCGCAGAAAAGATGGCACGGAAACAGATATTGCCTTTCACGGATATGATACAGAAAGCGATACGTTAACAACTTATGTTTGGGAAGATGATCTCACAGAAGATTATACAGCAAAACATCTCCATAAAATTGATGGTAATAAGGTTGACGTAAACATTACAAATCCTGCTGGAAATAAGGTGACTTTAAGCATGAACCGGTCAGAAATCGAGAACAAATGGATGCTTGTCACATTATCTGGCTGCGTAAAAGAAAGGAGGAAGCGGCTCATCCCCATGGATAAATCCAGGGGTTTCCGCTAGTTTTTGGATGAATGATTATAAGGAAAAAATCAAAAAGCTTCTGTCACTTTCAAAATCAACAAATGAACATGAAGCGCAGGCAGCATTGCTGAAAGCAAAACAGCTCATGGCTGAACATAAAATTTCTGAAGCTGATCTCGGAAATATGAATGAGGAGATTGAATACCTTTATACAGACGTGTCCTATACAAAACGAAAAAATATCTGGATTATGGTTCTGGCAGAGCTCATTGCAGAAAATTATTGCTGCCAGAATTTTGTATCACGGCAAAAGCATGCGCAAACTAGAGTCGTAGCTTTTGTAGGGTTGGCAAGTGATGTCCATATCTGTAAAGATGTATTCACATACGCTATTGACTTTATCCATTCCAGACAGAAAGAAATCCGAAAAACAAGTATCTATAAAAATAGTAATCCCAAGATTCATAAGATACTGGAAGAAAGCTACGGATTCGGCTTTACAGAAGGGTTGCGAAATGCTTTTCAGGAGCAGAAAGAACGACATAGCGCGTGGGGACTTGTTATGGTGCAACCCAATGCTGTTGTAGAAGCTGTCAAAAAGATGAAAACCAATACCGTTGGAGAAGAATCTTATGACATCGATCCCGATCTTTTCCGAAAAGGAGTAAAAGATGGCGAAGATTTTGTCAATGTTAAAAAAATACAAGATCAAAGCGGGAAGGAATATCGATGAGTAAGAGAAGTAAAAACTATATTTGTATTGTGGACGGTTATCGGCGTCCGGGCCGACGGCGGAATACAGTCGGCCGCTACCGTGTTGGAGCCAAAACAGCTGCAGAAGCAAAAAAATTACTGCAACATGCCATTGGGTTTGGAAGTATACTTGTGTACTATGAGGATGTCAATCCAGAGACATGTACTTTGGCAAAGCATGGCGAGTGTTTCAAGGAGGAGAGCGAAGGCGTAGGATTCCGACTGGTTCCAATTGCGCACGCCACTCAAAAACGTAATTGTAAAAATTGATAGTTTTGCCCTGATATAGTAATATGTCAGGGCATTTTTTTAATTTAGGGGCTGGGAAACCGATCCCACAAATGCGGTTGGTCTTGACTATGCTTCTGACGGTCTGTTCGTTGACAGTAATGGCAATGTTGGGAGTAACCATAAATACTATCGTGAAAGCCAGAAGAAACTTGCAAAAGCCCAACGGAAGCTGTCGCGTAAAGCAGGCTCCAGAGAAGGAAAAGCAAAGTCCAATAATTACCTGAAGCAGCTCGCCAAAGTTGGAAAAATCCATCGGCATATTGCAAATCAAAGACTTGACAATCTGCACAAGAAATCTACCGAGATAGCCAATCGGTATGATGTTGTGTGTGTCGAAACACTCAATATGAGAGGTATGTCCAACAAAGGATTTGGAAATGGAAAAGCCACGCTTGACAATGGATATGGAATGTTCCTTGAAATGCTCGACTACAAACTGCACGACAGGAACAAGCATCTTGTCCGGGTAGATAAATGGTATCCATCATCACAGTTGTGCTCTTGCTGCGGTTACAAAAATCCACTGCTCAAAAATACTGCGATCCGCAAATGGGCTTGCCCAGAGTGCAGCACCATGCATAACAGAGATATAAATGCTACCATCAACATTAAACGAGAAGGACTCCGGATGCTCAAAGCGCAGCTCGGATAATCAATCCCAATAGGTAGGGCAGGAACTGCCCGAACTGATACGCCTGTGGACATTGTGTAAGACCAGCCGCCTATCCCGACGACTGGCTATGATGAGCGAAGCAGGAAGCTTGGCACTTTATTGCCGAGTAGTTCACAGAAAACATGCGGACGCATAGTACGATTTTACTTTCCTCATTAAGAAAGAAAAAGGACGTGCTATAATTTGAGTACAGAAAAAATATAACGAGGAGGATGGAATGTTCTATGAGTGTAAAACGGTTTAAGCAGGGTTCCGAGGCAGAAGCGCGGCGCAGCATGCTGCGCCGCATCCAGTCACAGCCAGAGAAATCCTTGGATGAAATTCAGGATGAATTTATGAGTGAAATGGAGGTGCTGGATCCGGAGGTTGCCAGCCTTATGAAGGAATCTGTTGCAAGGGCTGGACATGCGGCAATGGCTAAAATCCGGCATCAAGGATATGATGTACCGGCCAGTGAATTTGAATTAAGAAGAGATGAGAATGATCTGAAAACATCAGTTATTTTGGATGGGAAAATTTCAAATAGACTGCAAAAAAAATGAACCATACAGCTATAGGCAACAATCCTATCTTGTTTCCTGATATGTTTGATTATTAATTTCCAAAGCCCGGCGCATTGCGCCGGGCTTCTCAGACCATCATTTTTCATTTTCCTTTGCAAAAATTTCAGCACTGTATAACATGTCCTCGAAATCATCAAGGATTTCATATACATCATGAAAATATGCTGCGATTTCATCGTTCGATGCGGATAACGGATTGGGCATCTCTTTGATGGCATACCGTCGTCCAAGGAAATAGCTTCCAATATCAGGATCGTGTTTTGCATTTGTGTTTAGGATCAAAATCATGTTCCCGATTTTTTTTGCCTCTAAAAATAGGTCGTCCCTATTGTGATCAAGGCGGTAGAAGCATGCAAGAGCGTTTCTGCGATCATAGAAAACCTCTCCTCGTAATGCCTTTTCATGAAAGCGGAATGCTTTCAGCCGGATACTGATCTGCATCAGATCGTCCTTGTAATAAGCCGCCGCCAATGCCAAAGCATTTGCCTGTTTTTCCTGCATCTGTGTTCTCTGATTTTTATTCATTTTTTTCTCCTTTCTGCACTTAATTGTGCAGTTCCTTATTACCAATCTCCTTAAGACTGGAATCTATCACATATACGTTTTAAATATGTAATGTTCCGGATCTAAATAAGAAAATTCCAAAAAAACTTTCAATATAGTTTTCATTCCATAAATTTCTTACATATTTTCTTCGAGGGCAAATAACAACTGCTATAACAAAACATCCGAATGGAGGTAAATATGTTTAAGAAAGAAAAAAAGCAGAAGACAAATTCCGAGAAACAAACCCGTCAGAAAAAGATTCCGCGTACTGTGCAGCAGACAATCCCATATGAAGCTGTCTATCCTAATGGCATCTTTAAAATAGGGGCAAAGAAATACTGCAAATCATACCGTCTTGAAGATACGAACTTTTCCATTGCAGATCAACAAACACAAGAAAATATGTTTTTGGACTATGAAGGATTGTTGAATAGTATTGATGTCAACATGATGGCTCAGGTTACAGTACATAACCGATCCATTAACATGGAAGTAGTAAAAAACAAAATGCTGATGAAGCCGAAGTCCGATGGAAGAAATGAATTCAGGGAAGAGCTTAATACTATCCTCATGGATAAAATGAACGAAGGACGTAATAATCTGAAAAAGGAAAAGTACTTTACGATTACAGTAGAGACTACATCCATCGAAACGGCAGCACAGATTTTTAAGCGGATCGACAGTGAAGTAAGTGACAAAGTAGGGCGAATTACCAAAAAGGGAACCTCGCCTATGACTTTGGAGGAAAGGCTCGCGGTTCTTTATGATATTTACAACGAAAATACAGAATTCCCTTTTGAGAAAAAAATTGAGCACCTGATGAGCCGCGACATGATCGATCTGGCTTCCTTAAATGCTGCCGGATTATCGACAAAAGATTTGATTGGACCGGAATCGTTCAGCTTTAAACAGAATTATTTTACAATGGGCGATCTCTATGGAAGGGCAATGTTTTTTGATAATCTGCCTACTTTTATGAATGCCAATATTTTAACAGAGCTGTCAGATTTGCCGTGTAACATGCTGACAAGTGTGATATACCGCCCTATCCCGGCAGATGAGGCAGCTAAGATGGTAAAACACCAGATTACAAATATCAACGAAAATATTATCCGGCAGCAGAAAAAGGCCGCCCGGGGAAATTACTCGGCAGATATTATGCCTTCTGAACTTCAAAGAGCGTCTGAAGAAGCAAAAGCCCTCAGGGTGGATATGCAGTCGAGAAACCAGAAGCTGTTTAAGGTATCAGTTGTGATTGTTTTGTTTGCTAACTCTAAAGAGGAACTGGAGCAGAATACGGAAGCATTGAAAGCCATCGGGCTTTCCAATATTGCACAGGTAAAAAACCTGAATTTCCAGCAGGAAGCGGGGCTTAAGAGCGCATTGCCACTCTGTAACTTGGATGTCGCCCTTGACCGTGTTCTGAATACGGAAGCATCTGCCATTTTCTTTCCTTTTGCAGTAGAAGAATTATATCAGGAGGGCGGCCTGTATTACGGATTAAATGCGGTATCCAAAAATGTCATCATGTATAACCGTATGCGTGGTGATAGTTATAATGGAGTAATTTTAGGAAAACCCGGAAGCGGAAAATCCTTCATTGCAAAGAACGAAATTGTAAATATTGTTTTAGGGACAGATGATGATGTGTTTGTCATTGACCCTCAGGGAGAGTATCAGCCTCTTGCAGATGCTCTGGGTGGAGAAGTGATCCATATCGGGATCAAGTCAGATACTCATGTAAATCCGCTGGATATGGATGTCCAGTATGCAGGAGACATTGGGGATCCGGTTGCGATGAAATGCGATTTTCTCACAGCCATTTGTGAAACGATCGTAGGCCATGGAAATCTTGATCCTATCATGGTTAATACGATCCATAAAGCAGGAAAAAAGATTTATAAGCCATATATCGAGCACATGCGGCTTATGGTTAATCATAAAGATGCTTACGGAAACCGTATTACCTGTGACCGGCAGGCAACCCCTACATTGGTTGACTTTTATCAGGAACTGATCTCCATGGATGATCCGACCGCACAGCTTCTGGCATCTGCAATCGAAATGTATTGTGTTGGCAATTATGACCTGTTTGCAAAACAGACAAATGTAAATCCCAATTCCCGCTTTGTGGTTTATGACATTAAAAATATGCCTGTTGGTATGAAGGAGCTGGCACTGCAGATCTGTATGAACGATGCATGGAACCGTATCATTGCGAATAAGCGCAAAAAGAAAATTACCAGATTATATATCGATGAGTTCCATGTGGTGCTGCAGACAAAATCGTCAGCAGAATTTGTTACCCAGATCTACCGAATGGCGCGTAAATGGGGGGGAGTTCCTACTGGAATCACGCAAAATGCAGAGTATATGTTAACATCAGAAGAGTCCAGAGCAATTTTATCAACCTGTAATTTTGTCATCATGATGAACCAGTCCTCCATCGACCGCGCCGCGCTCTCTGATATGTTTTCCATCAGCGAGAGTCTGCAGGATTATATTACGGACAAGCCGGCCGGAACGGGACTGATGTATACAGGAAGTACAATTATCCCGTTTGTAAACCAGTTTCCGAAGGATACTATGCTGTATAAGCTGATGAGTACCAAATTAACGGAAACTGATGATGATGTTTTGATTTAATAAACAAATCCGAGGCAATTTATGAGAGGTATTCAGCATCTTACATTAGGATTTGCTGTCGGAATAACCGGGGCGTTTCTTTACGGAGCTCCGGTTACGGGGATGGGATTTGCTGCATCGTGCTGTGTTGGTTCATTATATCCAGATCTGGACATCCCGACTTCGACCGCAGGAAAAGTAGTTCCACCTGTTTCCATGCTGATAAACAGGCTTTGTGGGCACCGGGGATTTTTCCATTCCCCTATAAACTTAGCAGTTAGTGTATTTTTCATCAATAAAATTTTGCCTTTGTTCCATTTGAACTATCCAGAGGTATATGCCCTTGGATTTTTATGTGGTTTCATGATCCATTTGATCCAGGATACATTTACCGTGAATGGAATCAGATGGCTTTGGCCGCTGCCATGGAAGATAAGGATAATAGGGATACATTCTGACAGAAATACTGCCTGTTGGATTATTACGACAGCATTATTTATCTTTTCTCTATTTTTTTTGAAAAAATTTTTATTTTAAGCATCAATCTCACATATTCAAACTGAAAGATTGATAGCCGGCATTACAAATGCTGAGGAAAGGAGTACAGATATATGAACAAAGTAATTCTTATGGGACGTCTTACCAGAGATCCGGAGGTTCGGTATTCTCAGGGAGCAAATGCAATGGCGATTGCCAGATACACACTTGCAGTAGACCGGAGATTTGGACGTGGCAACGGAGAAGAAAATTCTGCAGATTTTATCTCGTGTGTTGCGTTCGGAAAGGGTGGGGAATTTGCTGAAAAATATCTCCACAAGGGAACTAAGATTGTGGTAACCGGACGGATCCAGACAGGCAGCTATACAAACAAGGACGGAGTCAAAGTGTACACAACAGATATTGTTGTGGAAGATCAGGAATTTGCTGAGAGCAAATCCTCTAATCAGAATGACAATGGTAACACCGGAAATAATGGTGGCGGCAATAACAGCAACCGTCAGCCGGAGGCACCCGTCTATAATGCAGATGGGTTTATGAATATCCCCGACGGCATCGATGAAGAATTACCGTTCAACTAAACAGACCTTTGATAGAAAACCTCAGGTTATCTGGGGTTTTTTATTTTTTTGAAATACATCATTTCATCATAAGAATTTCAGACATATTTTAAAGGTAAGCATCTGAGATGCTTAAAAAAACAGTAGAAAAGGAGAGAGCATTATGAAAAAAGACAAAGCTTTTTTCAAGCGCCTGTCAGCATTTGGGCTGTCTGTTGTAATGGCAGCCTCCCTGCTTCAGGCACCTGTTCATGCCGAAAGTACCGGTTTTTTTGAGGATTCCTCGACAAAGTCTGATACGGCAGACAAAGCAGGTAGCAGTCCCGAAATGGGAAAACAGAGAAAAAGTAGCGTAGATGTGATTGAATTTGCATCAGTGGACTCAGATTCTCTGGATAAAAGTGGATTAACAGCGACTTTTCTTCCGGGAACCAGTTTTAACAAAGAGATCAAAAAAATCGCAGGAAATGACAATGCAACAATTACCTCGAAAGACACAAACATTTATGGAATTGAACGGGCGGAACTGTCGGAAGCACCTGAAACAAAAACAACAGTATCCGTCAGTGATTCGGAAGTTCCCATCTATGCATGGTTCGAGGAAGGAACTTTGTACATTGCCAGTGAGGCAGAAAAATTTTCCGTTAATAGCTCTGCGTTTGGAATGTTCCATCATCTGAATGCGTTGGAAGCAGCACCAGTAACAACAGATTTCGATACATCAACAACAGAAAATTTTGGACAGATGTTTCAGGACTGTCCGAATCTTACCTATATTGATATATCTTCATTCAGTACAGAATCTGCAGAGAGTATGGATAAGATGTTTCATGGTGATGAGGCATTGGACACTATCTCCTTGGGTAAGTCATGGCAGTTTGTGAACTCCGTTTCACTTCCAAAATCAAATTGGAAAAGTGATAAAGATTCCAGAGTCTGGAGCTATGCAGCACTGGAGACAATGTATACTGGCAATGATGCAGCTACATTTTCTATCACAAATGACAGTGCTTCTGTAGTTCCGGAAGAAGAACTTTTCTGGGGAGAGAGCTTAAAAGAAGACAATATCTACCCTGTATCAGATCCATCCAATTCATTTACGGCATTTTGTATTTGCGCGGATGACGAAGTTCCCTTTGGCTATTACAGAAAAGTAGAAGTGCCTTCTGAAGAAGTAATCGGAGAAAACTGGTTCCATAATACAAATTATGGTTCTGAACCGCTCGGCTCTACAATGTGGGAAGCTCTTGTTGCTTTGGCATATGAGGGTGAACAATCTCTACAAGAAGGAACACGGGATTTTACCTCCATGCAAAATGATATTTGGCATTTTGTATCCAAATACTCTGAGAAATGGGACAGTACGACATGGAACAACAAATCTTATGATGACATTTCAAAAGACCGGCAATTTAAACTGTATCTATACGAATCCTTGGATGGTCACCAGAACCTGCTGGGCGTTGACAGTGTCGAAGTTGAAATTCCAGACAAGACTTACGAAATAACTGTAAGCAAAAAAGATAAAAAAGGGAATCTGATTGACGGAGCAGAAATGGAAATCCTGAAAGAAGGAAAAACTGTTTATTGCACATGGATAACAGAAGAAGGAAAAACTTGTCTGGTTAAGGGGTTGAACCCAGGGTCTTATACTTTGGTGGAGAAAAATCCTCCTCAAGGCTATGAAAAGGCTGACGATATTATTTTTACTATCACAGAGGATGGTAAAGTCTTTGTTGAAAACAAGGAAATATCTGACCGCAATATTATCATGATTGATGATTATATCTATGGTGATGTAATCATTAAGAAACAGGATGTTAATGGGAATATCTTACCCGGAGCCGAGATGATTATGACCGATAAAGACAACAAAATTGTTGATTCTTGGACTTCTGGGACAACCCCTCATATCACAAAGAAGCTGCCTGTTGGAGAATATACCATTTCGGAGTCAAAAGCACCGGACGGTTATGTGGTTGCCCCCAGCATTAAGTTTGAACTCGATGAAGATGGTATCGTCTGGGTAGGAAAGCAGAAAGTTGATGAAATTATCGTAACTGATGAATATAAAACTGTCAATGTACAGATCAGCAAGCGGAATATCGCCGGAGAAGAAATTCCGGGGGCAAAATTGGAAGTACGGGATGCCAACGGAAAACTTGTTGAAAAATGGACCTCCGTTGCAAATAAATCCCATATTCTCAAGGATATTATTCCTGGCAAATATATTTTGACAGAAGTGTTACCTCCTGAAGGCTATCTGAAAGCAGCAGATATTGAATTTGTTGTTGAAATTGGCGGAAAAGTTACTGTAAATGGCAAAGAAACCGATAAGGTTATAATGACAGACAAATATGCTGAATATGATGTCGTCATCAGCAAGCAGGATATCAATGGAAAGGAAATTGATGGCGCAAAGCTGGAAGTTACAGATAGTGAACATAAGGTTATTGATTCATGGACTTCGGTTGAAGGACGTTTCCACATCATTGACAATTTGAAAGCAGGTACATATACACTGACCGAACGTGTTGCCCCTGCTGGGTATAAAAAAGCAGAAAGTATCACGTTTGTTATGGATGCAGATGGTAAAGTTACGGTAGATGGCAAAGAAACTTCCCATATTATCATGATTGATGAGTACGATGATCCTTATATTACATTCAGTAAGCAGGATATTTTCGGAAAGGAAATTGAAGGTGCTGAACTTGAAATCTGGGACAAGGAAGGAAAAGTAGTCGAATCTTGGGTATCTATCAAAGATCAGAGCCATGTTATTACTGGTCTTGAACCGGGAGATTATACCATGGTTGAAATAACTGCCCCTGATGGATATAAAAAAGCAGAAAGCATCAAATTTACAGTAACCGAAGACTATAAGGTATTCGTAAACAGTGCGGAAGTTGATAAAATCGTCATGATTGATGATTTTGAAAAGGGAAATGTCCTGATCCGCAAAGTGACGATTGAAAAAGGCACAGAAGTATTTTTGGCTGATGCAAAACTGACTATCCAGAATAAAGATGGAAAGGCTATTGCATCTTGGACAACCGGTGAAATTGGGAAACTGATACCGTTAGATCCAGGCGAATATAAGTTGGTAGAAACAGAGGCGCCGGAAGGATACGATATTGCAGAACCCATCGAGTTTATCGTAAATAGAGATAATACAGTAACTCTGAAAGGTGAAAAAGAGCCACTGAAGGAAGCTGTAATTACTATGGTAGACAAGCTTTCTGACGGACGCAAGGATGTCCGTATTGAAAAAGTGGGAATGGATAATAAGCCGTTGGAGGGTGCGGTTCTCAATGTAATCCATAGGGATAAGAGACGGGATGAAATTGATATCCAGTGGACAACAAAAGATAAGGAAGAAACAGTACAGCTGCTACCTGGCAATTATACTCTGCATGAGTCTACCGCTCCCGATGGGTATCTGAAAGCAGAAGATATTGATTTTGTTGTAAAAGCAGATGGAACCGTTACCGTAAATTCAAAAGCTGTATCTAAAATTACCATGAAGGATAAACCCACTGAAGTTGCGGTTGCCAAAGAAGATGCTGAAACAGGCGAACGCCTTGCAGGTGCAGTCCTGCAGGTAAAAGATAAAAAGGGCAATGTAATTGAAGAATGGACATCCAGCGAAGATTATCATTATGTAACAGGCCGGCTCGCTGCTGGAAAGGAATATATCCTGCATGAGAAATCTGCTCCGAATGGATATAAGACAGCAAAGGATATTAATTTTAAAGTAAATTCTGATGACTCTGTCCTTTATATTACAATGGAGGATGAAGTAGAAGAAATTATTCCTATGGAATACGGAAGTTTACAGATTTTTAAAATTGTTGATGGAGAAGGTGGCAGTACCACAAAGAAATTTGGTTTTATTCTTTCGATCATGAATAAGGATAATACTCCATTCACTGGAAAACTTCCATATACAATGGCATCCGGTGACAAGGGCATCCTTCAGTTCGACAAGAACGGACGGGCAGGTTTTGAGCTTTCACACGGGCAGTATATTTTCTTTGACGACCTCCCTGCCGGCACATTCTATTCGGTAAAGGAGTTGGATTATTCTGAGAAAGGGTATACAACCACCGTAAAGGATGGAACAGCTGAAACTAAAAAAGGAGATAATGTGGTAACTTTCATCAATACCTTTGGCAAAGGTTCTGGGGTTAGCACAAACGGCGCAGTTACTAACGGACATTCTGCAAGTGGAACAATTGTTGCACGCGATACAGGAGATAGTTCCAATTTACTCCTGTGGACATCGTTAGTACTTATACTTGGTGTAGCAGTCACAGGATTTCTGCTTTTTTGTAAAAAATCGGTAAATAAATAATATATAGCTTCGTTGTTTAAAGAAACAACTTGGTTCTGGAAGGGGCTTCTTCGTGAGGTCCCTTCTTCTATGTATATAGATGAATTATGAGCTATCTGTAATTTGCGTCTATATTGCTTTTCTTAAAAAAAGGAGCAATTTGAGCGGTATAATTGAAGTAAACCAAGGGAAATACACTTTATAGAGAAGGAGTTTGATTATTATGATGAAAGATAAAATTCGCCACTGTATATTTTGTGGTAGGAGAGCTGAAGAAGTAAGTTATTTTATACTGTCAAAAAAAGAAAAAATAGGTATTTGCAGCTCTTGTGTTAAGTTATGTGACAAACTGGTTCAGGAATTGGAAGTGCAGTCTTTAACCGAAGAAACTGTCGAAAATAAACAAAATATTTTATCCATAACAGATTTTCGCTTAAAACGAAAAAGGCGCTGAAAAATTTCCCATTTTTTCGTTTCTTTCGTCATAGACTTACATATTTAGAAAGTAATATGATAGCCGGCATGAAGTTGCTGAGAAGAAAATGGAGGTATAATTTTAACGATGGGTGAAACGAATGATCAAGTTGATCTTGAGTATTACGATTTGAAAGGCGGAACACATCATATCTACATGGCTCCAGGAAACGTGCAGTGGATATGTAGATAGCCAGTTGTGCTTTTGAAAATTGAGAGAGTGAGCATTTTCGTGATGTCACGAAAATGAGGACTTTTAGTGAGGGAAAGAAATGGCAAAAATATCAAAAAATACAATAAATAATCTTAGAGAGTTTATGAGCAGAGGGTGCAAATATAGCGGAACGCAGGAAATAGTTAATGACTTGATGAATGAATCATTAAGGGAGATGGGCGCAAAAGTCATAGAAGCTGATGATGTAAGTTTAATAGATTGGGATGATGATACAATAGGAACGCTTGATGATTTTGCAAATATATTCTGGGATAAAGCTGTTGAGTCGTTTCTTAATGTGCTTGCGACAGAAAATATAAGTATGAAGAAACTGGAAGAATATGAAAACGCCGAGGAAGATGGGAGACTGGTGCTAATGCCATGTAAGATTGGGATTTTTGTCTATGTTCTGCGCGAAAGTTGGAATGGATGGAACATTGATAAAAAAAAATTTAAATATGGAATGATAGATAAGGTTGGAAAGACGGTATTTTTGACAAAAGAAGAAGCCGAAAAAGCATTGGAAGAAATGAGCATTTAGAGGAGGAGCAATGAACCAATATATAACGTGTGCAGAATGCCCGCGATGCAAACAACAAGCGGGACTGCGAAATGGAGTAAAGTGGGGGATTTGTCAAATGAGTGGTAATATCGTTTATCTGGAGCCGTGGAAAGAAAAGAGAATTTCGGGCAGTGGATACATCTCGCATAAAATAGGTGGGTGCGGGTTGTATAAAACAGTAGCAGATGCATTAAAGGCGTTAAGCTAAACTGAGATTTAGCGAAAAAAGGAGCGAAAGATGATTGATAAACAGACATGGGAAAAAGCCATTTTTTTCGATATGGACGGAACATTAGCTGAATGGTCCAATACCCATATTGATGAAGTAATGTCAGATGGTTACTTTAAATATCGAAAACCTATAATGAATATGATTGAAGCTGTAAAACTTCTGATAAAAAAAGGTTTTCAGGTTTGCATTACATCAAAAGTAATTTCAGGAACAACTGCAATTCCGGATAAATCTGAATGGTTATCAAGTATAATTCCGGAGATTGGGAGTGAACATAGATTTTTTATTCCTTATGAAAATAAGGACAAGAATGCTATTCCTGTTCCGGGAGGAGTTCAACCATACCATATCCTCATTGATGATAGCACACATTATGGGTTGTCAGGTTGGAGAGGTGTTGGCATTAAGGTTGACAACGGCATCAACAATTCCCACCGCACATGGAAAGGATACATGATTTCCAATCAGAGTAATCCTGAAATTATTGCAGATACAATTGAGGCTATTTATAACGCCGAATGGGAAAAATATCTGGAGAAAAAGATATGAAAAGTAAAATTAAAAATTTTTTTCAAGTTGCTTTAAAACATCCGGCAGCAACGGGATTATGGTTGCTTTTTACAGTATACCTTGCTGCTTCGCTGTTTATTATTCTTGGAGATGTTGTAGCGCTTATTGAATGCATTTTTAATTCAACGTCGGTATCTTCTGCTTTTAAGATATCTATTTTTCATTTGGTACAGATAATGATTTTGGCTCTCTTTGGTCAAATTTTATTACGGAAAATGGGATCACATCCGAATCTTTGTGAGTCATTTGAGACTGTTGGAGATGCATTTGTATACATTTTTTCTGATAATGATCAGGGTATTATAGATAATATTCAAATTGCAGAAAAAATGGAATCAACACAAGAGGAGACTGTTAAAAAACAAAAAAAGATAAACAAGAAAAAGAAACACAACAAGAAAAAGAAACACAAATAGGAGGAAACTATCGAATGAGTGCAACAGAATCAATCGTATATGGGTATGGATTTGAACTTTCCATTTCACCTGTTATCTTTATCAAATGGATTAAAAAACATAAAGAAGCATTTTGCAAGAGTGCAACTGAAAACGCATTGTTTAAGCAACTTACAGCTATGAATGAGTTAGACATAGATGGTGATACTTTAGACGAAGCATTATGTCATTATGAGTGTAATTCCTCATGTAACGAAGGTGTGGGAGCAGTTGTTGCTAATGTTATGTCTCGTGAAACGGGAATCCGGTTTGATTATCAACCCGGACAGGATGATTGTGGCGGAAGCCCACATATTCTCTTGGCGGAATGTATGCCTTGGGAGTTCAATGAGAAAGAAAAGTCTCTCACACAAGAGAAACTTGACTGCATCTTGACATTATACATGCGGGAGCTTTCTCTGAATGGTGATCCGGGAGAGGTTGCACTGGAATACTATGGTTAAAAAACAAATGCAAAAAAAAGAAAATCTATCTGAATCAAGCAGGAGAAAAAAACAGCAAATTCCCAAAACTATGAGGATTTCACGTCAAACCGTCTTTCAGCAGCGGCGCATCCCGCGCCGCTGTAAAGGATGTCCTATGTACTGGAGATCATGGAGATATTTCAAAGGATTTTCTGTTTATTGTTTACTCCGAAGCAATCCGTTCTTTTCTAAAAAGAGAGCAGATGCTATTTGTCGGCTTCCACTTAAATGGAGGTGCATTCTGGCAAAATATCTGTGCTGGAGTGATCGCAGAAGAGAGATAAAAGCAAAAAAACAATATCATGAACAGATGTTTCTGAATACTTGAAAAGCTTTTAGTAAGTGAAAAAATTTGACAGCCCCGCCGCGTTTCGCGGCGGGTTTTTTCTTTTCATACAGATTTTCCTGATAAATATTACATATTTAAAAAGTAAAGTTAGATAGCCAGTATTGAAAATACTGAGAAAAAATAGGAGAAATAAAATGGTTGATATTACTGCATTACTGAACGGAAAAATTTCTTTGTCAAAAGATGATGTTGCGAAGCTGCTCCAGACAACACCCGGCGCACTGGATGCATTTGAAAAATCTTACAGACCATCCTTGAAAAATGTAAGTGATAACTTTTTTGAAATCAATGCTAAACAGGCATCAGCAATGGGCAAAAAGGAAGAGTGCAACGATCCAGAACTTATTCGGCTGAAAGAAAACATTATAAATGAGTTGCTGGATCAAACTATTGGTTTTTGTTACGACAGTAAAAAAGGATGCTGGTTTAAAATCAATCCTTATGAGGCGTTTTCAGAGAAAATACAAACGCTGCCAATTACTCTGGATGATATAAAACAATTTCCGGAAGAGCTGCAACCACAAGTAACAGGAAACCTTGCCAAGAAGGATTTTGATATGGATTCATATCCTGCTGCTCTTTTTCTGTATGATATGTTTCTTAAGAATAAAGGAACAGAGCAGGGGAGAATTGGATATCAGATGTTTCGCCAGGGCTTAGACATTCTCGATCTGGATCCTGTACTGTATGAGATTATTGGAATGAATAAGAATTCAATGGGAAACTGGCTTCCGGAAGTTGTAGCTGCTATTCAAAAACAGGATTTCTTTAAAATCCCTAAAACTAAGCTTATCAAAGTCCCTTTACCGTTATTACAGCTGACAAGAACGGAGTATGGAACCCTTACCCAGACTGTTACCCGGCATTTTATCTGGTCCTAAACCATACCGCATTCAATCAAATTAAAAAGAGGCACAGCATAAATTATTC
>PPYE01130080.1_pt1 | contig 41850 bp, 66 predicted proteins | sample 1559881 | NCBI WGS metagenome assembly PPYE01 (sample SAMN08240022, study PRJNA423297) | Human gut metagenome, whole genome shotgun sequencing project. | reverse complement strand
TTTTTAAACTATCAGTTTTATGCATATCTACGCCTCAATCGTCATCAAACTCATCTATAATCCATCTAATAAGACTATTTAGTTTTTCTACAATCTTATAAAGGATATTTTTTAAATAATGTTTCCGTTCAGGCATACTGCATGTGAATTCAGCTGGACCTTCTCTTTTCGAAGAACTTGTTTGCATGACATATACTTCATCGTTACGAATGATTCCAATTTGAGTACAGTTATCACCATTACAATTACAAGTCTGATTTATTGTGATGTTTCGTTTCATATTATTTATTCCTCCCACCCACCCGTAAAATCTTAATTAACAGCCGTACTCAAATTCATCAAGAGTGGATGTAATGTCATACGACTCACCCTCTGGTTCGTGACCGATCTCATAGAATCCGTGGAAGTATTTTGCATCTTCCTTAAATGCGGTTACGTCTTCATCGTAATAACTTACTGCCCTCTGCCATGCACGATAATCTTTTTCAAGTTCTGTATTAAGATATCTGTTATGGAGTCGCTCAATCCATTCGTCTTTGATTTCAAGAGAAGGATAGATTGCAAAAACAAATTCATAATCGCTTTTCAAAAGCTGTTTACGTACAGCGTTATGAGAAGATACAAATACATCATAGCCATGCTTCGATAAATCAATAGCCACATTACAATACGATTCTACCCAGCTGCCGTCTTTGATAAAGTTACTACTCTCAAGATCAATCACACTATACGCATGACTATTTGCATATGTGCTCTTTCCGATACACGGATATCCAACAATAATCATTTTTCCGCCTCTTTTTCGAACGTATAAAGAGTATTCATGGTTTTAATCTCCACAATGCTTTCATCGGTCGCAATATCCACAGATACTACAGGAGACGTATGCATCCCACCATAATATGGATTACCATCATTGTCTTTGACATATCTGAATTGCGCAATCCAACCAATCGGAATCGGGCGGAACTGCATTGTCATACCAACCCATTCAGGATACCATCCATCAAGACGTTTCCTGCCAGTATCAGCATAGACAGCATTCTTTAAAATGTAATTACCTTTTGGCATTTGAATAATATCGTTCATTAGCTTCTCCAATCAAAAGCTCCGCTTGTACTTTTTATGAGCTGCACCGATACTGTTGCAAGATCTCGATTGGCAATATAGTTCGACCCGAGTTTAATCCAGCCAGTTTCCTGCCCAAGATTTGCTTCGACCAGTGCTTCTATTTCTTCTTTCTTTTTAGTTGCATCCGATTCCATGCTTTCTCCAGCCTCTTTATGGCTCATTTTATCGCGATAATCGGAATTTTCATAGTCAACCGAAAAGCTATGATCTATGCCATTTCTTAGACAATAGTTAACATTGACAGTCCAGCATTTATATGGTTCAAATTGTCTTTGCTCTTTGACTTCTTCTACCTTTTCAGGTTCTTCTGACGGTTTTTCTTCTGATTTATTCCAAAACATTTTTGTCCTCACTTTCCAGTGCTCCCGAAGCCCTTATCACCACGCTCAGTTTCATCAAGTTCATCGACCACGTCAAACTGTGCCTGATAATACGGAACGAACATAAACTGTGCGATACGGTCACCATGGACGATTTCCTGGGACATATCAGAGTGATTGTGCAAAGGAATAAAAGCCTGACCACGATAATCCTCGTCAATAACACAAGCTTTGTTTGCAGGTGCCAGACCCTTCTTAGATGCCAGACCACTGCGAGCAAATCCGAGGATAGCCCAGCCATCAGCAGGAGCAAAGCGCAGGCCGGTGCCAATCATACGTGTTTCATGCGGACGGATGTGAATAATAGGATTCCCCTGCTCGTCATACAGGTCAGCCTGATCCGCAGGAATATAAGCGTACACATCAGCACAAGCAGCTTTCTCAGTGCCATAAGTAGGGATGTGTGCGTCAGGATAAATTTTATTCACTTTTACGATAGGATTCATATTATTTTCCTTTCTCTTTTGGAGTCCACCAAAGGACTGGATTATCTTTTCCTGCACTCCTCCAAATATCAATCACCCTCTGATTTGAGCTTCCCATATATGGAAGAGAGATATCTTTTTGCGCCTCAATAAAAGGACCATCAACGAGAACATTTATATCCGCAAGAATGTCAGCCACAAGTCCATCTTGGTTCCATAAGTCTTCCCACTTGTATCCAGTCCAGAGCCAGACGTCTTTTTTGCTTAGGAATTCAATCCACACACGATGGACGATTTTCTTAACAACTTCTCTATTCTCCGGCAAGAGTGGATCTCCACCAGTGAGAGTCAGTCCCTGAATGTAATCAGGTCGAAGTAAATCTACAATTTTATCGAGCGTTTCATCTGTGAATGGCTGACCACCATTCGGGTCCCATGTGGTAGGATTCTGACAGCCAGGGCAATAGTGATCACAACCTTGCACAAACAATGTGACGCGCACTCCTTCGCCATTCGCTATATCACATGGAACGATTTTAGCGTAGTTCATTTTCCAACCTCAATTAAAAGACCGCAGAACGGGCAACGATTATAGCCAAGGCTTTCTGGCGACTCTTGTCCTTTAATTCCGCCACCACAATAATCACACACCCATGCCGAGCTCTCACAATTATCTACGAACTCAAATACAGTTGTTGGCTGGCGATCTACTTGAAAATCAATAACTCGTTCAACATCTTTTAGAGTTTTGATATATCCAAGATTTCCTTCCAGCAAAAGACAATCTTTTAATCTATCAGCATTAACCAGTTTCATGTAGTTCATTTAAAACACCACCGTCCACATACTTGCACATACGATTATAAAAACATTCAGCGCGACGCATCCATACATTCCGTTCTTCTTGTCGCCTCCGAAAATATATGTAGAGGTATCATATAGAATCTGCTCGGAGCGAATTACCGCAGCCGTAAGAACCAAAATGATATAAGTCTTGATCATAAGCCAAGCAATCTCAGTCAACATTTACATCACTTCCTTTAATGATAATATTCACTCCAATCTATCGCTTGTCCACACTGTCCGCAGAACGAATTTTCTGCGCCGTCCTCATTATATAAATATTCGCCACTACCACAGTTCGGACAAGCAAGAATACTTTTATCACCATCAGGATATGGGCTACGAAGAATCTTCAATTGCAATGCATTCATCCCAATACAGCAAGCTTCTTCAACCGGATCAATTGACTCATAATGCTCTCGATGTTTAGGATCAAGTATTTCAATCGCACGTTCAATAGTCATTTGCTTGCTTTTGCTCCTTTGATATATTTTTCAATAAGAACCAAGACTAACCAGATGCCAGTTGCGATTCTTAGCTCAAAATTCAATCTAAACAATTTAAAAATCACCCAGATAAGAGCAGATGTCATAATCCATGATGTGAAATAAGTAGCTACTAAAATTAAAAGAATAGCAGTGAACGACCTGGCTGCATTAAAAAATTTTTTCTATGAATTCATTTTGAAATCTCCTTACCATTTGAAATATCAATCGAGCCTACCCACCCACCCTTCGCTTTTTACGCGAACTATTTATGCCAATTTACGACAAAACCTACCGAGTGCGTCGCGAGTCATAAAACCATAGACAACAGCGTATTCTAGGTTTTCTTCTCTCGTCGCCTATTCAAGATTCGACGCAGAATTATTATGAGTATTGCAATCCAAATGATTAACCTCTTCTGCGTTTTTTGGATTTGGAACAAAAGCTCTGCAATAATTCTGTGTATGTATAAATCTTCTCGTTTCCCAGTTGATTCTCTACGCAGACAAACTCGATCATATCCATGCTTAGTTGATCTTGCTCTCACTTCTCTTGGAGCGATTCGCTTTGATAAATCATAGCGATTTCTACATCCTTGAGGTAATGTGGTCTAAATATGTCCATCAGTAGATGCATAATATCCTGCAAAATCAGGAATTTCGATCAAATCATGTAATAATCATACCATCTCCCTCATAAAATCCTCCCGCCCGCCACATATGTTTATAAATTAGTTATCGCTTAAATGTACAACCCTGTCCCTAATCTCTTGCGTCCTTCCTTGGTTCCAAAAATTACTACCGATATCCTTAGTACCCTCGGTTTCCCGATATTTTATAGGGAGTAGAACATACAATAATGATTCGATATTATGTTCGTTGAACGTCCTCCATATCAAAAAGACTTAGGAGTTTCGATGCGTTAGAGGAACTTTCATCCTCGGTCGCCCAATCACAACAATTTTTATGGTCTATACTTTATGCCGCTTTCACGCTTGCCGTTTCCAGCTTCGTTGTAGCTTGTTGTGCTCTAAGGGGTTTCCCGCAGTTTAATCGATTTAACGTGGACCATATCGGTTTATAATCCACAGGTGCGTCGCGCGACATTCATTTTGTTTTGGTCACGATTACCACAGTTAGGACATTCCCATACAAGTCGGTGTGTTGTTTCATCCTCTACGATCTTGATCTCGCCGTCATAGCCGCAGACCTGACAGTAATCGGATTTGGTGTTCAGCTCAGCATACATGATATTGTCGTAGATGAACTGCATTACACTGAGAACTGCCGGAATGTTATCCTGCATGTTAGGCACTTCCACATAACTGATGGCACCGCCTGGGGATAGCTTCTGGAACTCGCTTTCAAACTTGAGTTTAGTAAAGGCATCAATATGCTCACGAACATTTACGTGATAGCTGTTGGTGATATAGTCATGGTCTGTGACACCAGGAATAATGCCGAATCGCTTTTGCAGGCACTTAGCGAACTTATATGTAGTGGACTCCAACGGAGTGCCATATAGAGAGTAGTCAATGTTTTCTGCTTCTTTCCATTCTGTACACTTATCATTCATATACTGCATGATAGACAGCGCGAACGGTTTTGCTTCAGGGTCGGTGTGGCTCTTGCCGGTCATATACTTCACGCACTCATACAGACCGGCATAGCCAAGGCTGATGGTGGAGTAGCCGCCGAACAGCAGCTTGTCGATCTTTTCGCCCTTCTTCAGTCGGGCCAGTGCGCCGTACTGCCAATGAATAGGGCTCATATCAGAAATGGTTCCGAGCAGCCGCTTGTGCCGTGCCTGCAGTGCGCGATGGCAAATATCCAGTCGTTCATCAAAGATTTTCCAGAATGCGTTCATATCCCTACCAGAGCTACATGCCACGTCCACCAGATTGATAGTAACAACACCCTGATTGAAGCGACCGTAGTATTTCTGACCCTTGACCCAGTTTCCTGCATTTGCTACATTTTCAGTAGTTCGATCAGGAGTAAGGAACGAACGGCACCCCATACTTGTCCACACGCCGCCTTTGAGCTCCTTCATAACCTTTGCAGAAATATAATCAGGAACCATGCGTTTTGCGGTACACTGCGCTGCCAACTCAGTCAAGTAATAATATTTAGAATCTGGATGGATATTATCCTCATCAAGAACATAAATCAGCTTCGGGAATGCAGGAGTAACATACACACCAACTTCATTTTTGACACCTTTGATACGCTGTTTTAACATTTCTTCGATAATGACAGCTAAGTCATCACGAGTCTGACCTGCAGGAACTTCGTCCAGATACATAAACACAGTGATAAAAGGAGCCTGACCGTTGGTAGTCATAAGAGTAATAACCTGGTATTGAATTGTCTGGACACCACGAGAAATCTCAGCCCTTAGACGACGATTTACAATACGGTCAATAGCTTCCTGCGAGGGCATTTTCTCGATATCATCATTCTGAAGCATCTCATAGAATTCGTTATGAACTTCTGCTGCGATTTTCTTACGGGAGACATCAACAAAAGGAGCCAAATGAGATAGTGTAATACTCTGGCCACCGTACTGGTTGGATGCCACCTGTGCAATGATCTGGGTGGCGATGTTGCAGGCGGTGGAGAAGCTGTGGGGCTTATCAATGCCAGTACCGGAAATGACGGTGCCGTTCTGTAGCATGTCCTCCAAGTTCACCAGATCGCAGTTGTGCATGTGCTGGGCAAAATAATCTGCATCATGAAAGTGGATCAAACCATCTTCATGGGCCTTGACGATCTCCGGGTCAAGCAGCAGACGGGCGGTCAGGTCTTTAGACACTTCACCGGCCATGTAGTCGCGCTGTACGCTGTTCACGGTGGGGTTCTTGTTACTGTTTTCCTGGTTGATAGCGTCATTTTTTGCATCGATGATTTCAAGAATAGTGGCGTTTGTTTTTTCTTTTTCGCGGATCTCCTGACGAAGCTTTCGCCAATGACTATATGCTTCAGCGACATCTGTAAACGGACTGTTTTTTAACTGCTCGACAACAATATCCTGAATCTGTTCAACAGAGAGCGTGTCTTTAATACCTGCAATACGGTCAGCAATAGCATGAGAAACACGAGAATCAATACCGCCGCGAGTAGCAGTCATTGCCTTTTCGATAGCGTTTACAATTTTATCTTTATCGAATAAAGCTTTCGCTCCATTTCGCTTAATAACATATTCCATAAGGCATTACCTCCTTATCAGTAATAGCGCTGGGCGCTCATCATGTTAGAAGCGTAATCCTCATACCAGCGTGCTTTCTGCTCGTCCTGTTCTGCGGTCACACCGGGCTTATGTCCATTGCGGAACCGATACTTGTAGGCATTGCAAATACAGAACCACTTCACAGCTTCATCGCCATACAAATGACGCATCTGCTCAATACACTGAGTGCCATTATAGTGAGCAGGACCATTTACATACTCATACTGCGGCGCTTCAGGCTGCTCTGCAGGCGTCTCATCCTCTTCACGCTCATCGATGCCGGCATAGTCACAGTTCTCACAATCATTATCACACTCATCCTCAGTGTCTTCATCTTCCGACTCATCCTCGTCATAATGGCAAATACAATTGCCATTATTGGTCATTTCGCCACACTCGCACTCGCTGCAGTTATGATCACATTCAGCATCATCCATGTCGATTTCCTGCAGACTAATAGAATAAGCCAGATCATTCGGTCCAAGTAAATCAATATCTTCAATACCAAAATCATGGCCCAAAGCACGAAGCATATCAAAATCCATATTTGTCAGATCAGTATAGTTCAAACGGCCAATGCGGTGACCGAGCTCATCCTTTTCCCCAGTATCAAAAACTTCAACACAATTTTTGGGAGTTTCACTTTCTTCGTCTTCATTTTTGGTACTAACGATAGATTCATATAGATCATAATGGCTCTTGTAGATATCGGCTAACAGATTGTACCATACGGGGCTTTCTTCACGAATGCTCCATTCAACAACATCTTCTGCCCATTCATTTTTACCCAGAATCTTCATAGCCTTTTCATTCAGGTCGTGATAAGACTTACATGCAGCTAAAACCAGCGGAACGGCCATTTTATCAGTGTGATAAATCAACCGTAAAAATCCATTTTCCATAATGACATCGCAATTTTCAACATTAAACTTCATATGTACTCTCCTTTACTTCTCGACTGGTTTATATACATCTGCCAGCTTCGGGTGACGGCCACAGCAACGGCTACCTTCAGGACAGAACGGATACTTCGGATTAGCCTCACAGGAAGGAACCATCCATGCGGCCAACTCAGGACATACAGTGGCGACCTGTTCCTTAATAGCCATGAACATAGACCGAATTTCAGCTTGAGCACGGGTACACAGCCGTAAGTGACTCATCTCGATCAACGACCGCGCATTAATTGTGACATAGAACTTAGTGCAGCACGCATTCGGTAGAACAGCGCGAGCATCTTCATTGGCTGCATTATGATATTTTTTTAGGATATAATAATCAGCTGCGATACTCCCCATCATATCTTTAAAAACATCTGCATCTTCATCGCTGAACGGATTCACATAATCAAAGTTGTTCATAGCTACATATCTTTGTGACTGCACGCTCAAGCTGATGTGACGATGCCGACTTAATTGGGCCAGAAGCGCACGGCTCACACCGGTTACACAGAACGTAAACGAGATGTGTTCAAGCACAGAAACGTGATTTGTTGCCTTGCAACCTTTGGCGATTCGATAATTTTCAGTCGGTTCCGAATCATAACAAACACTCGCGGCCAATTCTGCGATAGACAAAGGATTTTTATCTCCATCCTTTTTTACCGGCTGTGAATACGCTACTAGTTCGACTTTCATTTGCTGTTCCCTCCCTAATAAAATCATCTACCGTTTTCTCCCCTGTTAGCACTTGCTTCATCTGTTCTGGGGATAATTTATATGTAATAACATCGCCACATTCATAATCGTATCGTTTTAATTGACGATAATATTCTGCTACAGCTCGTTCTTTACGTCCGAGTTCTCTCTGATCAATTCCTGAAAACACAGGAACCTCACCTCCCTCCCTTATTCTGAATTTACCTTTTCTATTTCAATCTCGTACTGATATTTTCCATTTTTAGGAAATGCTATACTAGTTCCGCTTGCCCAAAGGAAATAAAAATCATCAATCTCGCCAACAATTTCTGCTTTCTGAGAATAGCGGAGCTTCCAACATAATCCTTCATCGGGGTTCTTTATTTTTAGATATCGGCGTATCCACATAACGTGCCCTCATCAATATTCCTGAGAGAGCTTCTTCAGCGTTTCGGAGATTATCAATTGCACAATCGATAAACTCAGGCTCACAAAACTCAAAGTGATTCCAAGCAATTTCAAGTTCTTTGAGATCTCCTTTAAATCCACTTTTGATTCGTTCATCATTATTCATACACTCCTCACCATGTTGTTTCGAAATGTGGTGAACCATCTTTTTCTTCCACACATTTCATTTTGCCGTTGTGTTTGATTCTATATAGATAATATCTGGTGTAGAAACCGCCGCTAATGGGGATTTCTTCATAAGTTATCATCCATTCATACTTAGAATCGTCAGGTTTATAGTAGCTGTGGAATGTTTCACCTGCTGGTACATATGGTTTCATTCATACACCGTTCCTTTCAGTACCTCGAAATATGGATTGCCATCTCGTTTTTCCAACTGAGTCAGTTGGCCATCGTCAGCTACAGAATAAAGACGGAAATTTTTATAAATCTTATCGCCTTTAATCGTAGCCAGAGACGTGATGACGTAGTTTATATTGTGTTCTTCTGTACCGTCAGTGAGCTGAACTTCGAGCCGTTCTTTCTTTGGGATGGCTAGTTTTTTAAAATCATTCATTTTAAACACCTCACAAATCAGCAAGCTGTGCAGGAGACAAGATGTCTGGAATATCCCAATCTTCTTCCGATTTTCCATTATAAATTCCGTAGAAATATCCTTCGGATGGTACATAAACGACTCGTTGCCAGCCATTCATTCCGTGCGACTCCTTTGGCTCAAAATCACGAGTCAAAAAAATTCTACGTCTTCCGTTACTATAAACGGATGTCTTTATAGGAACCTCGATACATTTGTTATCCAGAATCCTAAGAATGTGCTTGATAGACTTCTTGGAAAGATTCATAACTCCTCCTTAGCCGTAGCTCACTTCATCCTTATCGTTTCGGAATCGCACAAAGGTCGGGAATTGCAGTGACTCAAGGCCGGTCTTTTTATCCATCGTGACCTCTTTGTACTTACATTCCACAATCTTACCGATGTAATCACCCGGATTTGCCCACACAGCAGCTCTCGTAATATCATCAAAACCAGAACCGACACGAAGCTCGTTGCCCTTATAGTCAACAACCAGAGCGCCCATCGTACCAGCCAGACGGTTCTGACCTTCTTCAATCGCGATGATTCGCAGATCAACAGTATAGAATCGTTTAATTTTGAGACACCCAGCGTGACGAGACCGTTTATAAGGAACGTCAGTGTTAAGCATCAAACCCTCCCAATCGTGCTCGACTGCATAATTAAGCCACTGAGGAATCACACTTTGATCGGTACCTTCATATACCATCGGCACAACCTCAATATTTTTGAGCCCTTTATATTCAGTCATAGCGGCCAAACCTGCAAGCCATTTCCGACGAAGTCTATATGGAGTGACAAAAGAACCATCTTTATAAGGGATGTTGCCTTTACCATTCTCAAATTCATCAGTGGGAATCAAATCAAACACCACAAATTTGATCTGGCTCTTGTCTCCATCCGAATTCAGAATGCCCGTACCAACCCGGAATGCTTCTCCATCTGACAAACCTTCGTCATTGCGATAAACAAGCTCACCATCGTAGACGTATTCATCAATCAGCGATTCATCTCCAAGCTCTTTGATGATGTCATCCTTAATATGATCGAGGCCGGTAAACTCCTTACCTTGACGAGAAATGAACTTGCCACGGTAGAAGGTGCCACGGTTCCCGTTAATTTTACGGCTCAGACTAAACCACGTATTCGGTTTAAGATTTACTTTATCAATCGGATATCCTTGCTGAACTTCCCAAACTGGAATGACCACTTTGCCAAAAATCTTATTGATTGTAGCAGCCTCGATGCTAAGTGGCAGATTCTTTGTGAACACCCGCATGAGGAAGTCTTTATGTGAAGCATTCCAGTAGATGTAACTAACTGCCATTGAGATATCTTCGTCTGTTCCGGTGTTGTGCTCTGCGAGATACAGGCAAATGTCTTGGAAAGTGTGCGGCATATCGTCACGGATAAGTACCTTCTTGTTGATCTTCGCCTTAGAAATTCCTGTTGTGATCTGCGGATCGAGAATGAAATCAAGGAAGAAAAATAACGGATTCTCACCGATCTCATTCTTTGCATCCAACAGGATTGTTGCCTTATCGGTCTTTTTTGTGGCCTTCTGGAGCTTTTTGGTCAGTGTTTCTAGCTTGTCCAACAGCACACCGTCCAGAATCAGCTCTCCTTCGAAATCAAGTGATGATGTCATCTTCAGTCCCCTTTCTTATTCGTTTTGGTTTTTGCGGTAGTTCATAATGGGTCAGCGCTTCACGCATTTCGTGGAGAAGAAACGTATGGATCAACCATGATGTAGTATCTGGCTCACAGAAGATAATCTGGCAGTTATATCGAGCAAGCTACGTGGTGAGGCTGCCCAGCAGTGAAGCAGGCGTCATTTTACTTCGATATGCACCGCGATTGATCTTTTCCCATGAACCGTTTTCAATAAGTATGTAAGTTTTTGCTCCGGCCGCTGCCGCCCTGTCGAACTCTTTAGCGAACCGAATTCGATTCGTTGTGAAGTTACCACAGATCTCAGTTAAATCAGCCTTACGTTCAATGGTTACCTTGTCTGCTAGTGAAAATTTTTCTCCATTTGGCAGTGTTACTTCAGCACTATAATCACCGAAGTTCAATCGCTTACGCATATAAGCACACGGGAACGAATTGAGTCGCTGATGCAGAAGTGGAGTATCCTTCTCGCGGTCATCCACAATAATCACCATTGACTTGAGGATCTGAGTGATTTCGTTATATGTCATTCATTCACCTCCTTTCAAAAGCGCAGCGTCATCTGACGTGTACGTATTTACGAAGAATCATTTCTTTGTCTGTCTTAGACTGAATCCATTGACCCTGCTCGTCTTTTGACCAACGGCCTTCTTCCCGCTCTTCATCAATGCGAAGAATGTCGCCCTTTTCGATTGGAGCAGCTTCCAGAGTGCGGGCTTTTACTTTGAGCCGGCGCTGTTGACCGGTTTTAAGAACATAAGCCGTAACCGTTTTGTTGGAGAACTTGCCATCGATATCTAAAACATAGACATAAGAATCTTTGAGCTTCGGCATTGTAAGCTGGATGTAACCTAAATGGTCACCCTCATATTTAATTCGATCCTTGATAGAAGTCTTGATTGGATCTTCATGCTCACAGATGTATCGAATTACACCCAGCCAATCTACATTGACATATTTCTTCTCGGTCTCTTTCTCGCAGAGCGTGAGCATTGTATCGTGCGGAATATAAGCATCAAGAGTAATCTTGTTAAGCTGCTTTGCACCAAAATACTTATTGAAGATTTCGACCTGCCACAGAAGATTATTCGGAGATTCGTCAAACTCAGAGAAAAAATTGAGCTTGATAAGGATTTCCAATTGCCGACTGTCTGCGATTTTTCTTTTTTGGTTCATCAACAACAAGTCAATGAAAGAATCGAATTTATTGTTGCGGAGCTTATAAAACTCACGACTGAGTCGCTTGTTCAGATATTTGATAGACTCCATTCCCTGATAGATTTTCTTATCTGTCTTATCGTAGACATATTCATCCCGGGAATGGCGAAACTTAATCGGCATAATCTGGATGCCACGTTCATTCGCAAGCTTGGTCGCATTGACGATTTTTTCTTGCGTGTCCGCAGTGTTTAGAAGCGCTGTTACAAATTCGTGGGTGTAGTAATAACGATAATACGCACAATAATATGTAAGAATCGAATACCCTGTAGCATGGTTCAAACCAAACTGATAAGAGGCCGAATTCTCGATAACCTGCAAGAATTCTTTTGCTTCTGTCTCAGCTGTTTCTATTGGTTTCGTTGAGTGATTACAATAACCATTCAGGATACGAGGCATTGCCGCATCCAACTCCGCTTTGTTCTTATGACCGATTGCACGACGAACACTATCTGCATCACCGCCGCTCATATCACAGAACTGTTGGAGGAATGCAATAGTCTGTTCCTGAAAGACAAGCCAACCCAAGCTATCTTTTAACAGCTCGTCGATTTCAGGTGATGGGTTGTGATTTGCTTCGTGCCGGAAGAGCTTATCTCTGTAAGAAGCACCGCCTGGTCGAATAGCTGCTGTAACCAAGCTTAAATCTGCAATGCTGTGAACATCATATTTTTTGAGCGAATCAAAAGCGAAGTCTTCAACGAACTGGAAAATACCAACCGGAGACGTTTTCATATCAGCCCAAACCTTCTGGTCATCGAAGTTAATCTCCCAGGTGTGTGGGTACGGAATATCAGCCAGCTTGCAGGTCTTATCAATAACAGACACTGTATCAAGACCGAGGATATCGTACTTTGCTAGACCGACTGCATGAGACGCTTCCATGTCAAGACACAGAATAGGCAGACCGTCTTTATCTTGGAAGACACCATACCTTTTATAGAGGTCGATTGGAGCGATGATAACACCAGCCGGATGATGAGACAGCGACACAATTGTTCCCTGTAATCCATCAAAGTAGTAGAAGATATCAGGATAGTCTGCCCGACACTTTTCAGCATTTGCATCGTATTCCTTTTTCACTTTTGCGATTCGATCAAGGGAATAAGGATTTTTAGATTCATCTACATCTGGGTTTTCTCGCTTCCAGACTTTAGCGAGGGCTCGTCCAATCTCGTCGATTGTCGCTTTCCCTGCCAGAGTGCCCATAGCCAAAACGTATGCACATTTCTCGCGGCCAAACGATTCAAAAATGTGGTTATAAATCATGGGGCGATAAGCATCCGGCACATCGATATCAATATCACCAATCTCAACACGGTTTTCATTACAGAAGCGCGAGAACACTAGATTCCAGCGAGCCGGGTCAACATCGATGATGTCTGTAACGAATGCACATCGGGACCCCGCAACAGAACCACGACTTGGTCCGAACGGAATGCCTTCATTTTTGCCCCAAATCATCAGGTCGCTCATAGAAAGCATAAAGCCCAGCATGTTGGTTTTCTTAAAGACTGTAAGCTCTTCTTCTACATCCGCCCTAAACTGTGCGACTTCATGTTCAGGAATGATGCCTCGATGAATTTTATCGTTCAGCATATCATGGGTACGTTTGATATAAACTCTGGCATCTGATTCAGAGGTTCCAGTTAAAATGGGATACCGCGCCTTTGTGCTCAGAGTGAAATCATTGACACTATCGGCCATCCGATTCGTGTTCTCGATTGCTTCCATCCAAACTTCACGAGGGAGCGCATCTTGCACAGTGAATGCATCAACTAGTTCGTTGTAAGATTTGAAAGTTAAATCAAATTCGTCTTCGCCAGTGAACTCGATTCCCTTGCCCATCATAAGGATCTTGCGGCACTCTGCTTTATACGCATTCAGACTGTGGGTGTCAGTTGCAGCAATCAGTGGCTTGTGATATTTCTTGGAAAGCTCCCAGAGGTACTGGTTATATTCCTTTTGGTCGACACAATCGTGATACTGAATCTCATAATAATCATAGGTCTTGCATAGTTTGTCATAGACTTCCTGACGAAATCCATCACATTCTGATATATATTTACGAAGCGGACTTGCCAGACAGGCAGAGATTTTTATGATGTTATCAGACAGACCAAAGAACTCTTCAAAAGTAATACGCGGCTTATAATACTTGTGGTCAGCATCATAAGATGTGCCCATTACCTTATTTAGCTCCAAAACACCACGAGCATTTTTGCAAAGAAGAATCGTATGAAAGTTGTCGCGAACTTTATAGCGTCCGGCATCCATCATTTCACCGATTTCCTCTTGTGCTTCCTGCGGGTCCCACCCTTGATAAGATTCATAAACCTCGTCTGGAATCTCTGGATAGTGATATATCTCAGAAGTAAGATACACCTCACAACCAACGATAAACTTCAACCCCTTCTTTTCTGCGTACTGTTTCTTTTCAGTCCAGTTAAGGTTGTAACCATGGTTGGTAGAAGCAATCGCTTTCATCCCGTAAGAAGCAGCGAGATCAACATAGTCTTCCCATTTTGTACAAGAATCAAGGAGCGAACCTTTATCGTCGTGCAAATGGTATACAACATAGTTTTGCTCCATGAATCCTCCTTAAAACAAATCGTCTATACCGATCATGCTCGGGTCTTTTGCAGAATAGAATGTCCGTTTATTGATGCAATCACGAAGATATTCACAAGTTTTATGATGGCCACAGAGATTTGTGCAGAAGAAATCAGGATTGCCATATTTATCTTCCACTTCCTTAGCAGGCCATTCTCCGCTTTCTTTCATTGCTTCAAATTGATCGGCGGTTTCGTTTATGTAATCAATACACTCTTTGCGCAGTTCGTCAGTAATAGGGTACGGTCTGACATAGGTAGTCAATTTGAACTGGCAGCGGATATCTTCTGGCAGATCATTGATATCGTTCGATTCGATAAATGCCTGGGTAACAATTTCGATCTGCTCACTGTCATACCCGGCGGTTTTCATTTTGGAACGAACTGTAGACCGCAGCGTGTAACCCACTTTACAACGGTCCAAAACTTTTTCAACTGGCTTTGCTCGTTTGCCAACACCTGTTTCATAAGTGATTTTGCAGTATTTAATCATGATCCAAGCTGGGGATAAACATGTAAAACCGGCCTGTTCCAGCGCTAAAGTATAAGCCACAAGCTGACGACCATAATGCAAGAGGTCTTTATCCTGAAATTGACTTGATGTTTTAATATCCAATACTTGAAGCCGTCCATCCGGCAAGATACGAATCAGATCCGCATAACCTTGAAGATAACGATCATCACGAAGTTTCAGAATTAGCAGTTTTTCGACTTCAAACTGACCACGTGGGCTGACCCAATCTCGCGCCATACAAAACATGTTTGAGGTCCATTTATTGCGAATAGCATCAGAGCCGTCACGAGATTTTGGAAACGCAATCCCAAGCATATCGAGCTCTTCCAAGCCAGATTCTAGAGCTGGGCGAATATCGGCTTTAGTACACTTTCCTTCAACGATGCCCTCAAGAGTATCATGAGCAATTGTACCCAGATAGCTATAAACATTTTGGCTCTGCAACCTCTTTTCGATATAAGTTAGATATGCATTGTAAGGGCAGTCATGAATTGTGCTAAGTTTTGAATAGCTGTACACCTGCGCCCCTTTGTCATATAGTGCCTGTAGCTCAGGGGCAATGACTCTCTGTCCCATTCACATCACTCCTTTACCCATTTCACATACTTTGTTAATCCTTCTTTGTAAGCCTCACGGCCAAGATCTGCGATATTCATTTTGGAACCCTCTGGAACAAGTCCATCTGACCATATGTAACCCACTTGAGTTTTAAGAATCAGATTGTTTGTGATAAGTTTTTTACACTCATTCACAAGATGCTCTTCTTCTAACCCTTCGTCGTAAGCCAGAATGACCTTTTTAGGAAACAACTTTCGAATATATTTGGCCTGAGTTTCTGATACATGGCAGCCACACGTCGCAAGCGCAATATTACATCCGAAGGAATCACATTGCTGAACAGCCTTTTCTGATTCGAACAAGACAATATTTCCTGTTTCTTGAATGCGATGATAGTTTTCTGTATAACCGAATAATGTTCGACTACGAGGGCATGGAATCAATGGATGCCAACGTTTTTCATGTTCGCATTCATAATTGGCACGACCCATAAGTCCAACAAGCTCACCACTGACTGAACGTTCAGGAATAGTGATTCGATTTGAAATCTCGTCATAACCTACACCGAATTTTTCTTGTGTCTCCAAGCTAATACCGTCTTTTATAAATTGAAGGTTGAATTTACCTGCATATGGCTCAAGCGTTTCTTCTGGATATATTTTCAAATCCTCTAACTCTTCTGAATAATCCGGCGATAACTTCAAAAAGAAACCACCGAATGGCCAGTGAGTTTTGATATTAAGTTCGTCCATCGAAATTTCAGCTTTAACTGCAGCAAACTTCAAAGCATCGGGGAAAGAGCATCGCTTGACGTCCATAATCAAGCTGAAAATATTACCTTTTTGATTCGTAGAAAAGACAAAAAAGCGAAGAGTTTTACAGTCAACGAGACAACTTGTAGGGTTGCGTTGCTCTCCGCGAGCAAACCGCAAATTATTCTTCTGAGGGTTAAATTTGATATTTTCAAACCCAAGAGCTTCAAGGATTTGGATGATTTTGTCTGGCTGGTTTTCAAGCTTAGACATCAATACGTTGACATCCACATAACCACCCCTCCCTTCAACTCATCTGCGGTCGTACATTCCATGATCGTTTGTGATCGTGCAATATCCAAGTTCGCGCCAAGTGTTCCATGCACCGTCAAACTGGAAAATAATTGTCTGTCCATCTTCATCGTTTCGAGTTTTGTTAAGAAATCCGACGACATAGGTTTTATCTTTATCCAGAGTGATTGGCATTTTTACTTTTGGATTATCCTTAGAGCGGTAATATGGATTACAATCGAACTTTTCACCGGTATATTCGTCTTGCCATAGCCTTCTAACCATTAAAAGTTCGCTAACGACCTCTTTAATCTGTTTTGAGTTACTCAAACACGATGCGTCAAGCCAGCGTTGATTCGTAGTATGTAAGGCTAACTGAAACGTACTAATAAAAGCGATTTGTTCTTTATTGACGATATTAAAAATACGTCGGCTGTTCATAAGAAGTGCTTGCCACATTTTATCGTCAACTTCATCATCGCTCTTGAATGTATCGTAAACGATAGCCTTCGTTCCGGTTCGTGCCAGCCGCTTAATATGTTTCAATAGTTTGTTCGTATTGTTTTCGAACATTTTTACAAAGCGAATATTGCTATATCTTTCTTTTGTAATTTGAGCAGCCTTTCGAAGCATGATCCAATCTTCATCAGAAAAGTGTCCCATTTTTAATTTCTTTCGAGTGATTTTCCAGTAATTTAATTCTTTCGTAAGAATATGGACTAAGAGCATATTTTTATATGCCTTAGACATCATCTCGTTTGAAACAATGGCGACATTTATACCTTTATCAGCAAACGGAATTACCATCATTTCAAAAATAAAGCTGCTCTTACCAGCACCGCTGTGGCCGGCAAGCATGTACATATCACCAATTGGAGCACCAAGCGTCAGATAATTTAAAAGAGGAGCGCCAGACGCATAACTGATCCCTTGATCTTGACCTTCGTTACATTGCTGAAGATAATTTTCATCAACAACAAGCGATTCAATTTTTGCTTCTTGGCCGGTTGTTAAAGAAACATTATTGTTCAATAACTCAAAAGCTTCATAAACCTCTTCGTTGGTTGAATTATCAAACCGTTCCGGATGGCTCAACATGTCTTCATAGCGAATTGCTAGAATTTTTAATGAGTTCATCTTTGCAATTTGATCGAAATATCCATCAGTGTTATCTACGTCAAGTAAATCCATCATTCGTTTGCAGGCTTCCCAGCCGTTCAACTCTTGATAATGCTTTCGTAATGTAGGTTTATCTGCTAGATATGTATCAACTGTGATATTATCGATATTTTGAAATCCCTGCTGACGGATACCGCGACCTACCAAGAAATAAAAAACCGGCTCTTCACATGAAAGGGTTTTATCGGTTCCGACGTTTACATTCTTGTAATCATCATATCGCTGCGGATCTTTCCAGAGACAGAAAACAAAGCTCGCTTCAGTTTGTTCACGATTTGCTTCGATTTTTTCAATCGTCTTGTTTAGATCCACAAATCGTCACCTCCAAGTAAACTGCTTACGTCATTCCCTTTATGCACTGTGCCAACATCTGATAAATCAACCATCGTATCCAGATCAGGACGAGACTCTTCCTTAACTGTTTTTTCAGTCTTATTTTTCTCGCGGCGGTACACGGCAGCGATGTTATTTCGAACAATGGCCATTAAATAATTGGCTTTCGCTGTATCATCAGAAAAATTCTTGTTCGTGATTGCCCATTGAATTGCGGTACGTTTCTCATCCAAAGTCATCTGAATGATTTCATCAGAATAGAACTCCAATTCCTTTAGCCGGCGGAACACCACTGTTGGCATCGGTTGTCCTCCATTAAGATCATAACCAATCAAGCCAGCAATCGTGTCGCACAATTTTTTATAAGACTCCGCAGTCCGCCCGGGCTTCTTTTGAGGCTTGGGCTTCTCCTTCCGAGCTTTTTCCTTCCGACGACCTTCAAGCCACGCCTGATAAACGGCTTCAGACTGAAAATATCTATTGTTGGGAGCCTTGTAGAATTGTTCTTTTGGACCTTCAACTCCCGTGGCCATACATTTGACCATCTTTGATTTCGCCATATTTCCTACCTCAAACTGCCCACCATCCCACCGCTACGCAAATTAGTTGGCCGTCAAAATACCATAGGTTGTATCAGCTAACCAAAAAATAAGCGCTCTTCAGTTCATTGATAGGAAACGCCGGATCACTAAACTTCAGATTGACCTTGTCTCGAATCGCTTTGATCTGAGCTTTGACATCATCAGAGGCATTACTGTAACGATCCTGAATAGCGCTGACCCACTCAGCGCGATGAGGTTCATCCTGAGCTGCACCAACGTACTGCTTTGCACGCTCGGCCTGTACGGATTCGACTTCCTTCTTATCTGCCGCCTGCTTCTTCATGTCAGCTTCATAAGAACGACCACCCTTATCATGCTCCGCCTTAATTGCGTCAGTCAAAGCTTTGATGAATTCATCCGCATCCAGAGGAATACGGTCTACAATATCAGCAAAACGACTCTTAGAATCGACGGAGAAGTTGTCATCACGGAAGCAAATTACACGACGCTCAGACTTAACCTTGCCGACAATTTCTTCTTTCCCGTTAACAACATTCTTGCGACCAGTTTTCACCTTATCAATGTCACGATCAACATAAGCAACACCAACGACATCAACCTTGTTCTTCAGTGAGTTAAAATACCGCTTGTCCATATTAGTGGACAGCATAGAATAGCTTGCCAGCGTCACAGGATCAGTAATATCAGTCTTCTTGGTATGACCAATAATAATCGGGCTGATACCAACACGCTTTAGTTCCCATAGACGGTCAACAACAATTTCAGTAGCTTTATCAGTAGGCCCATTAAAGCCGCCATAGCACGCCTTAAAAGACTTGGTTCTCTTATCAGCAGGACAATCGCGGTTCCAAAGTCTAACAGTTTCCTCTTCCGCCATCTGCATCAGCTCATCAATGGTATCAATGACAACGACCTTCAAATCCTGATAATCAGAAAATCGATTTTCAATAATATCCATCGTAACATCATCGAAATGTTCCCAGTCCCATACGGGCTCCTGAACAATGCCCTCGATGGTAGCCTGGTCTGCTTCCTTACCGCATGTCAGGAAGATATAGCCTTCGTCGCCAACCATTTTTTCACAGACCTGTTTGATCACAGTAGTTTTACCAATGCCGCCTTCACCCATCAGATAGATGCTGTAATCGAGCGGATTCAGGCTAATTTCGGTTTTCTTACCATATTTACGCGCCATTATGTACTCTCCTTTTATTCATTCCACGGAAGATCAACCAACTCAAAACATGGTGTCGATATCATCATCGCTGTCTTCCGATGCCTCGACTACAGGATCAGCCTTTGTCTTAGTCTTAGCCTTGGGGTCGCCCTTCATCATATCGTCCACGCTCTCATCGGATACTGGGACCCAGATCTCATCCTCAAACTCGCGAGCAGTAAAGTCAGACTCAGCAGCAGTCTTACAAGTTTCAAACTCTCCCGTCAGAATAGGCTTTACCAGACGCAGCTCATTGATACGCTGACCATAGATTGGGCCTCGACGGAAATCCTCCAGCTTAGAAATGCCTAATTCAATCTGCTCTTTCTGCTGCTCGCTTAGAGTGTCCTCACTAAATTCAACCTCTTCAGCACCATTAACGACAGCAAGCTGCCAGTTCATATGTACAGGATTACGAGACTTGGTTTCCAGATAGCGCATCTTGTAATCATGGATAGCCTTGTGTTTCGGCTTATCCATATCAAAAACCGCAGTGTTGAAAACAGTATCGATCTTGAACATCTTACGAGCAGCATCTGCCTTAGACCACATCGGGGTGTAGCAGTGCATAGTGATCTTACCGTCAGTCTTCAGGTCGCTCTTGTCCATGCTGTCCTTGTCATAATACAGATCCAGATTCATGGTTAGATGCGGAGTATCATTCTTGCCCGGCATGAACACATTCTGAATTTGGAATTCACGATAGACTTGATTGCTGTACTTGCCAGTACCGGGACGCAAATTAAAATTGCCAGTGACGACAATATCGTCTTCATAACCGGCCAGAGCAGCTTCCAGATACTCAATCATGTCCCACTCGGTAATGAATTCCTTGTGTTCACCAAGATTCACTGTAAACTTCTTAGCACCAGAAACCATCTTGATAACATCTTCATCCAGACGGTCATCCCATGCGACTTCAATATTGTTGCCATCGACGTCGCGAGTCTTAATTGTATCATTCTTAAAGCCATTTAGCGTGACGTAGCCCATATTAGTGCCGGCCTTAACTCCAAAATTGATAGTAGCCTTTTCATTGGAACCAAAAGTTTCACGTTTCACCATTGAAGCCTTTCGAGAAACGGAAACTTTACCGCAAAAATTAAAACGTGCATAAACGTCGTTCTTCTTATCTGCCATATGTACCTCCTATGTATATTAATAACCAGACTCTTCGGTAGACTTCACTTCCCAATCAGGATAAGCTGCGCCGAACGGAATAATCTTAGGCTCGTGCTTGCAGCGAGAAATAAACTCGTCAGCCAGTTTATCGATGCAGCTAGAGCAGACCACGAAATTCATCAGGTCCCCATCTCTCTTGCTCCCATACGGGAAAACGATCCGCTGTTCGCCTAAAACGTCTTTATCAATGTCGCTTAAAGTCTTACCACAAAAATTGCAAATCATATTATGTCTCCTATCTAATTTGATTTGTTACTATCGCATTAGATTCGGAGATGCTCGTCCATACAGCATCGGTAGTCCCCTTTCGTTTTCTATTTATAAATCACTTCAGTTCTATGATGTCATCAAAAAGCATCACATAGTCATCAGTGTATTTATTTCCATGAAAGTGGCCAAAGTACCACATCGGCTTTTGATCCGCCGGGAATTGTTTATAAAGCTCATCGAAAAATTCTTCTGTAGATGTATCAACCGTACTCTGATCAATGCAATCCAAGAATAGTTCCTTTGGTTCAAACCGCAACGGACAAGTATGGGTCAACATAATATCAATCGGATATCTGGTTGCCATAAGACGAACAAGACCTTTTGTAAGCTCGTTTGGTTGTTCATCTGGCCACCAATTCGCTCTAAACTGGAGCCGATAAAATTTGTCAACAGAATAAGCACCGCCACAGACAAGAGCATTTAATGTTCGTTCCGATGTCTGAATTTTATAAACAGCTCCGTCAATAGCGAAATACTGATTTGGATACCGTGAATCCCATAACATCGGTCCCTGAATCGCTCCTTCTGTGACTTCAATCTCTTTGTAGCCATCCTCTTTAATAGGTCGCCGCTCGTGATTACCGTGGATACAGAACATCTTGATAGGGAGTTTAGCGGCTTCATTTTTGAGAGAAATTTCTTCTTTGGATTTTGCCCCATAGTAGTTCAGGCCAACATCACCAAGGCAAATCAACCAATCGTCAGTGGTTGTCTTATGGTTGTTGCAAAAGTTTTCGATACTCCACAGACGAATAGGGTCTCCATGAATATCACCTGTCATATAAACTGCCATTTTAGAACTCCTCCTTTAACATGGAATGTATCCTGACTTTTTTAAAATTTCCCATTCACATGGATAATCATCATTGTATTGGGTGACAAAACGAGTGCAAAATTCACGATACATACAATCATCGCAATTTTCAGATTGTTCGCATTCTGTAATAAAATCTAACAGTGCAGTTTCTAAATCTTTTGGAGTAGTCGTCATAGAATCCCCTCAATACATTGCCCACTGGTCAGGATCTGTCTTATTAGGTATGTGCAATTTCAAACAAACCTCATAAAACTTACATCCTTCACATGGATGAGCTCCATATCGGCACTCGAGAATAAAATCATTAAGTGCCTGCTCTAATTGCCGTGCGTTAGTTAAAGTAATCATAATGTGCTCCTCTTCTGATTTTTTTTGGTTGCGCCAGTAGGATTTGAACCTACGAAATGGCGGAGTCAAATTCCGCTGCCTTACCACTTGGCTATGACGCATTATATAAGGCGGTACCCAGTGCTACCTGAGCACCGCCGAGAGTTTTACATCTTAGGAGTAGGACGATTGAAGAAATGTCCTGCCAAGAACGACACGATCATTAATGCTCCAACAATCCAAATTGCTTTACTGATTTCAATCCAGATCAATCTGAATCACCTCAGTTCTCAATTCGCATGAAACTGATATCGGTAGACTGATACACACTTGCATCGCCGCTCAGAGTGCCAGCCGCCTTATCTGCCTGATACTTTGCGTTGCCGGAACCAGTGACAATCAGTCGATTCTGATCAATGCCCTGAGAAGCTAAATAATTCGCAACGGTCTGCGCACGATTCACAGATAGCTGAACACCAAAATCGGTCTGAACATCTGCATTGATATTGCCGTTGATGACGATCATGGTGCCATCCAGAGTCTTAGCGATGTCAACGAAATCATTCAGAACAGAAGCAGCACTTGCCTGATCGGTAAATACAGAAGAATCCGGTACGAAAGTCACATTGGCGGTCTTACTCAGCATGGAATCATAGTCCAAATTGCCAGTGACCTGCTGAGTGATGTTTGCACGGGTCTCGTCGCTTACAGTTACATTTGTAGTAGCATTTGCAGCAGAAGTAGACTTGAAATCACTCTTGAGCGCATCGATATATGTAGTATCAAACAGCGTATTTACGAGATCACGATTAACGGTTTCACCCAGACCCTCCCAAATATCGCACATCTGGTTATAAATCATCGGAGCGGTATCATTCAGAATATTGTAGTTGTCTTTCCAGCTTGCCATCTTAGCGTTTGCATAAGTCGCATCAATATCGGCATCAGAAGAAGTAGAGTACATCGGGAACACTTCACGAGCTGCATTGTAATTGATAGGCTGGTCATAAGACATCAGAATGCCCTGAACGAACTTCTTAACGGTATCTTCATGAGCCGCTGCCCAATCTGCGTCAAACACAATACCGTCCATAACCAGAGAGGAGGAAGACTTCGTATCAAACACGACAGTGCTATTGGTGTAAGTCTTGGCCTGAGTCAAATAAGGTTCCCATGTTGCAGCTACATCAATCTGACCAGCGAAATATGCCTTAGCGGTATCGTCTGCGGTGCCGAACATAATCAGATTGTTCATGATAGTCGCCTTGTCAGCATCAGACAGACTGGAATTATTAACGAACCAAGCAACCAGAGTCTCCGCCTCAGAGAACTCAGGGACACCGATCTTGGCATTGACCCACGAATTCACATCAGCGAACTTAGTAGAAGCGATGATACCGTCACCGCCATAGCTGTAGTTGGTAAAAATCGGCATGATGACATTCTTGCCAGCGTCAGTAAACTTCTGAGACAGGAATGCTACGCGATTCGTAGTATAACCAGCGGCCTGCAGATCCCCAGAGATCAGTGCATTGCTGGACTCAGTAGCATCGTTGATGACATTGATATTCACCTTGATGCCGAGCTGGTCAAATACAGAACCGGGCTGAGTAGTAAGACCTCCATTTGCCGTAATGCAACTCAACCACCCCGCCCACTCATCCAAAGACAGATTGATCGTATCATCCCCATCGGAATTAGACGGCTTATTCGTACTGATAGAAGTGCTCGGCTTTGAGGCTGTCGGCTTCTTTTTGTCGAACTTGATCACACCGCCCTTGATGCCACCAACGACACCAATAGCAACCGCCACTGCAAGAACCACACCAACAACGGCGCGGCCAGCCTTAGTCAATTTGAACTTAGACATGTTGTTCTCTCCTATTTAATTTTTAAATTTTATTTCTTGGACTGAGTATTCAATCCAGACGATTTAGTGAAGGCATTGATATCCTTAATGTCGTATGTAATGGGTTTCGCAGTCCCCTTCTTTAGACTCTCCAGATAATCATTTACCTTATAATCAGCAGTTTTCGCATTGGCCTTATCTAATTTGCCATCACGGCTTGATTGATACAGGACCTTTGCGCCAGCTGCTTTCTCACGACTCTCTTGCAGACCATCACGAGTAGCATTGAGCATCTTATCTGTACCAGTAGCAGAACGAAACTTACCAACGGAATCATATGCGGCCGAGATCTGCTCATTGGCCTGCATCTCGGAGACGACATCTTTACTCTCACGCTTTAGAGCTGCCAGCTGATTTTCCAACTTTTCTTTGATGTTTTTCATTTCTTCAACTGCCGGACGCATTTTAGCATACTGCTGAGACAGATTCTCCATAGCGTCCATTTCTTCCTGAAGATTACGAGCAAAAATAGTAGCAGACTCTTCGTCGCCACGACTCATAGCGGACTTAGCGCGTTTATCGTAATCTTCAGCTCGTTTCTGCGCGGAGGCGAACTGATCTTGAATCGTCTTGAGCTTGCCAGTTAAATCTCTCAGAGTGCGGCACGCATCGTTATATTGATCGGTCGCCTCATCAATCTTCTGTGCATAGATTGCCTTGGCTCCTTCAGGAGTCTTAGCTGTGTCCTGCACAAACTTTTGAAGAAATCCACCAGCGAGAGTCTTAATTTGCTCTCTCCAAGATGGGAACAGAATCAGACTGATTACAAATGCACCACTGACACAAATGACCACAAACTCAGGAATGGTTAAAGAAAACATCAGGCACCCTCCTTCCCGGCGGGCTCCGTCTTATCCTCTTCGATAAATTCCTCAATAGAAGAAATCATTTTGAGTTCGTCCTGAACCGTATTGGTGATCTTTTCAATGGCCGTACTAGCTTCGACATTGCGATTAGTCAGCGCCTCGATCTGTTCCTTCATAGATTCGATCTGCTGGTCGTTGCCCTTCATCTCGTCAAACAACGCATTCATCTTATCGTTGCCAACAGCCCGCAGAAGCTCCTTGCGCTGCTTTGCATCAGAGATAATCGCGGTTGCATCATAACCCAGTGTCGCCATCAGATTTTTTACTGTGGCACGCTTAGTCTTGGTGGGCATCTCAGACGGGAATGTATCGATCACATCTTTGATTTTGTAGACAGTAACTGCATCAGCAGGATTCATACCATTGGTTTCGTAAACCGCCTGAACATCGATGGTGTCGCCCTCAGGAACCTCGGCCTGAACCGGTTCATCCATTGGGAGATCTTCGTTAATATAGTGGTCACCAACGTCACCACAAGCGCGAAGCTCATTCGTAGTATCCGGCATATCATACTCAGAAGCAGCTACACCTTCAACTAAACCAAGTTTTTCAAAAAAACTTTTCTTTGCCATAATTTTCTCCTCTTTAATCTTCTTCTCTGACTTCTATCGATATACAATAGTCGCTTCCAAATTCATTAAGGCCGCCACCATAATACCAACCGTGAGACTCGACAAATCTTAAAAATATATCTGTAACATCATCCAAACTGATTTTATCTGGAACAGTTAGATAACCTTCAATCTCAATTTCGTGCGACATATTCTCTCCTTATGAAAACTTCCATTTGAAAATCTTCTTGATACAGAGGCTCGTAATCCAGTCAAACAGAATACTGAAAATCACAATGGCTAAAATACCAACAAACACCAGAGATGTACGGCCACGAGCAGAGGAAGTATAGATCAGATACCCGATACCATACTTTGCATTCACCGTTTCCGCTACTGCGATGTAGGTCCAACCGATTGCGTACATTGTAGCGAACGATTGACAGATAGATGGAGCCGCCATCGGAAGAATGATTCGTGTAACCATGTTAAACTTCCCTGCCCCGTCAATACTAGCTGCTTCAATCACATCGTCTCTGACATCATTCAAAGCAATCAGTACACTTGGTAACATGAATACGAAGCTGGCCACAAACAGAAAAGCAATTTTCATCTGTTCCCCTATACCGAACCACATCGTAAGCAGTGGATAAAAAGCAGTCACTGGCAAAAATCTCATTGCCCGAATCGCTGGATACAACAGGTTTTGAATCGGATGACAGATTTTCATCAGGCAGCCAAGTGGAACTGCAATACCGGCACTCAGAAGAGCTGCTGCTGTAATACGAATCAATGAATATCGAAACGCTTTAAGCATCGTGCCATTCTGTATCAATAGAAAGAACTCACGGAACACAGCACCTTTCTGGGGAACAAAAATTGGCGAAGTCAGAGCCGCGCCAATGTCCCAGATAATCGCCAACAGAATCAGAAGAATCACACGATAGATCCAATCTTTCTTCGTCGTTTTCATTATTCAGTTTTCTCCTTTGGTGGGTCTTCTGGCAGAGGCATCCAATGTGTAACATGATTTAAATACCAGCATTCATTTGCATCACACCACTGGTTGTCATCATCAAGATAACCTTCGCGCTGTCCGCATTTTTCGTCATAAATCCAAACGACATCACTCGAAGCCCATTTCTTATCTTCTTTAGGTGGTAAGGAGGTTTTTACAGAGATCCAATCACTTGTTTTCATTTTGATACCTCATAATATTTAATTTTCAAAAATAGCCTGTACCGGAATTGAACCGATGTCTCTGCCGTGAAAGGGCAGCATCTTCACCTCTTGACTAACAGGCCATATGACGCGGCGAATCCGATTCGAACGGATGGAGGTTTAACCCTCAGAAGTTTTCAAGACTTCCGCATTAGACCAACTATGCTACCGCCGCATATAAAAGAGGATTATTCACCCTTCATGTGTACTTCCGTTCTCTATCTCTTTATTGACAACGTCTAAGAAGTTCACCCAGTTCGTTTTATCAAACTCGTCCCCGAAATCAAAGAAGCCATTCTTACGCTCTTCTAAATCTCTCTGGAAGCACCACAAAGTTTTATCACTCAGCTCGCCTAGATGCGGTGTAATGAAATCGATCACAAGACTTGGCATGTAGGTTCTGCGCCCGACTGCATAACGAACGGCACAGTTGCAAATAGTCCCGAAGTCATCATCACGTGGATCGATAATTATCATAATCTTCAAGCTCCTTTTTTATTTGTTCACGTTCAATTTGTTTCAGTCGAGCCTTTGCCAGCTTGCGATTGTCCGCCTTTCTAATAGCCCAATTATTGCGGTGATTTGCCCATGCAGCATATCTGTGGCTAAATTCACTCTGATCATACCAGCCTTTACCAATAAGACCTTTATACGTCTGTTGCTGTTTCATCGTCGTTAACCTCCCACCAAATTTCGTTTTCAGGGACATTTGAGTCCTGAACTGGAGAAAAATTCATCCAATCAAAAGAGATCATTGACTGAGCCCGACTTTTAGTTAAGTAACGAGTGATTCTATTGTGTTTCCAATTTGTCTTTAGTCGTTCTTCAATTGTTTTATATGTAATAGGATTGATTTTCATCTGGTAAACGTTTTTAATCGCGCCAGATTTTATTGTGTCGTACAGATTGATTGCTTTGTAAAAATCATTAGAAGTAACGCACTTTATGTAATCATCAGGTTTGAATTTTATGACGTTCACCGAATCATCTCCTTTTGTTTCCTTGGCACGCCCACCACGATTCGAACATGGATACCCTGGGTTTAGAGCCCATTTCTTTACCAATTAAGATATAGGCGCTTATAAGTTGTCTTTCCAACAGTCATCGGTTTATGTTTTTGTTCCTTCCGCAGAACTACTAACAATACCATCACATTAGTTGTACGTACTAATGCTGGCTACAATAGTTGCAACTCGAAAACTACTTACCGCATGGTGCGACCGGCGGAACTCGAATCCACGGCCCGAAAATTAAAAGTTTTCTGCTCTACCAGCTGAGCTACGATCGCATATACAAACCACAGAGGGATGTCGCCTGTGGTTTTTGTCCTGGCTTTAACGGGTCAGGCGTCCGGCATTTACCGTTACTCTTCAGAGCACTATTGGCGATGTGCTTATCCACTGCGGTTCTCAAACTCGATCATCCTTTTGGGTCAAGCCTCTTCCGGGTTATAGCCGCGCTACATAAGGTTTTCAATGTTATTCCTTCATTACTGTTTTCGAGCTGGTGAGGCTCACGCACAGTTGCGCTCGGAATGCGGATCTTACATCGTCAGGGCACGCAGTTTGACCAAGCTTGCTACATCGGTCCCTGATCAGGAGTGTGACTGCCTCGCTAATCCTGTTGCAAATTTCATTGATAACATCATCTTGGTGAGAATTCATGTTGATTTTTCGACCTTGGCGGACAACCTTTTTATGAAGGATTTCGACCAAATTCAATTATCAAATCAGCTTACACATTGGTGGCCCCAGCTGGGATTGAACCAGCGACACGGGGATTTTCAGTCCCCTGCTCTACCGACTGAGCTACAGAGCCATATAAACGGCAGGTATTGTTACGCCCCTGCCTTGGCGCTCACCATTTATCAGCCATGTGGTAAACGACGGGGCTTATGTAATCGACCCACGAACCTACGCCCATGGATTTTAAAGACCTTTGACCTGTATTCGTTATTATTTGACCGTTGATAAAAGTTTAACCTTTGAACTTTCAACCTTTAATCTTTAAATAAATAAACTTTAACCTTTCCGAAGAATTTGAGTCAATTACGTGTTGGCCCTCGGGACAACTCCTCCTCTTGACTCGATGTTTTTGAATATCGGAATCGAACCGATAAGACAGATTTTATGTCTGCGCCTTAGCCATTTGGCTAATTCAAAACCCAAGTATTGTTAGAATATATTTATACTTGATCTTCATATAGGCTTATCAGGCCGCTTTTATATGTGACTATTTGCTTCTTTATTTATTTGATTTCACTCTAGCACTGCCGTCATTGGCAAAGAGCGAACAATTACAGTTCGTCGTTTTCAATAAACAGTGAATATGTATCAATGATTAGTATTCGATTGTGATTTCGGTAGTCGCATTAGATTCAGACAGAACCGCGTCAACCTCAGCTTTGAAACTATTGATTTCGTCGGCCAGATTTTCCTTAGTTTTTTTAATGTTAATACCGTCAATCAGAATCATAGTTTCGCGCTCAATGTAACCATCTCGCATATCGCGAATTGCATCAGGAGACATCCCGTCTTTGTCGGCGGGGTTATTGCTTCGAATGACAAAATCATCCGCACGATCACTCAGGCGAGAATTCGTAGTTTCAATTACACTGACTGCATTGGAATACTGTCGCTCCATCTGATTGAGCAGATCACTCAAGAAGTCGATTCCGTGCTGATTCATCCAAATAATTTGAGCGATAGTGTAGTCCTTACCGCATACAGTGCGATGGGTAACAGCGTTAGACTCGGAGATAGCGCGCTTAATAGCATTCAAGCGAGCAATTAGGTCTTTGATTTTATCCAGTGAACTCTGACCATTTGCCTTATACTCTTCAATGGTGACACCACCAAGCTTCTTCATGCTCTGCTTAGCAGCTCCGCAGAAAACAGCTTCACGAGTCAGCTTAGAAATCCGGTCTTCCAAAACGTTAATTTCAGCCAGTGCACGATGAATTGTCATAGTTTCAGTAGTCATAGTCGTTCTCCTTTAAAATATATAATCTTTAACGCGGTAGCCCGCTATTCAATGGTGCTGGGGGTGGGGCACGATCCCACAACCTGAAAATTACAAATTTCCTGCGCTACCAATTACGCCACTCCAGCTTATGATGTGAGCATGTCTGCCCACATATTTAAAATGGATTCGATTGGATCTTTCGTAACAAACCCATTCAATTTTGATTCTTGCGATTGAACCGCCAAATGATTTTTATATGTATCAAAGTACCTAAGCACCTGTTGATGAGTGCTATTTGTTGTCCTTCCGTCCTTTAAGTACCGACGGTACTTCCCTGCTCCAATTTGATATCGAAGCAATGCTGACGAATCATTTTCTGTGAACTGTTTATGATATGCAAGGAGCGCTACTCCGCATCGAATTCCAATCTCGTCATCCAACAATTCCCTCATTGAATTGATACCAAGTGTCCGATGTAAAAAATCAAAGTTAACTTCATTGACCTGCATCAAACCGTAGTCAATCGTACCGTTAGAATTTTTATGTGTCAGTCCACTTTGAAATCGACTTTCATTATATATAACAGCAACAGTCAAACTATAATCAACATCATATTCGTTACATATCTCCGCTGTATATCTTTTTAAGTCAGGAGACCAGTTTTCATATTCTTCAATTGGATTTTCCGCATTAGCAGCCGTTGAAACGACGGCAACGCAAAACAACATAACTATTACCGCACAAATCCATTTTGTAATTGTAATTCTGTACTCCATACCAACTGTTATTATCTACCCTATACATTTTTTAAGAGAAAGAGCCTCTCGGCTCTTAATCTTATCATTAAATTTTTTTAGCTTTTGATGCCATCATACAATAATCTGCGTAAGTCATCTCACTGCCATACAATTTCATATGGCTTATTACATAGTCAGATCCGTAAGCCAATTGATCTAGTCTCATCTGGTGAAAACTTTTTAATTTTCGAATCACGGAACTTCTTATATAAATATCTTTATACGGAGAATTATTTGGCAAAAGCATCGAAGCTTCTTTTTCGAAACTTATCAATTTGTGTGCGTAATGTACGCTTATCTGATCCTGAACCATGTTTCTTCTAACGACATTACGTACTAGATATGGACTATCTACATATTCAACTATTCGTGTTGTTTGTTTATCGCCAAGATTTACAATCGCTTCATATCCAGTGCTAACGACTGAATTCCAAATTGTACGAAACGCAAAATCATTATCGATTATAACGGTTTTAACTGAATGATCTTCTTTATTTACATCTGTTTTTAAAAGATCTCTTATACTGTCAAAGTCGAATTGGTAATATAACAAAATAACAACCGTAGCTGTCATCGCATATCGTCCACTGTAAAATAGGTTTTGAACATAATTCATAAAGGATTCTTCGTCTTCAAAAATGAAATCACTTTCGTATTTATCATTTTTCTGAATTACTTCAACCTGTTTTGCAGTTATTTCTGATTTCGTACCAAAAGCATTCTTTTTAGGGCTTGTCCTATTAACCATAACTCCATGTGCTTTATATGTTCGTGCATTAATATATTGATTTTCATAGCACCATAACACATAACTTTTCATGGCAGCTGCAAGCCTTCTTTGTGTTCCGGAACATAAACCATTAAACCATAAAAGATATACATCGTCCATTTCTGGAGAACCCAACGAAAATTCACAAAAATCCTTGTTGTACCTTTTTTCAATAGGTCCCGTATGTCTGAAAACAGACAATACCGTATTCTCCCTCGATTTTTGTGCCTTATCTGTTTCGCCCTGACTAACGTAAAAATCAATGAATTCGGCTTTTCTATCGCAATTATAGATTTTATCATCTACGTTCATTTCAGTTACTCCTTACACAGTGCGGTTTGTGTATTATTTATATTTTACACTATGTAAGAAGGTTTTGCAACGAAAAGATTTAAAATCTACGGTTATGCGATAGCTTTTGGGTTGGTAGTTTGAACCACCACATTCAGAAGCGGACATTGAATCATCATGGCGCTCACAGCCTTTGCCTAGTTTGCTTCAGTAAAAATGCCAATCGGCTCACTAAGCTGCAAATTGCGAATCGTATCTCTGCCTTCAATGACAAGAGTAGAGTCTTTCTTTAACCCTTCAACTTCGCCAGCCTTATAATCAACATGAACAGGATTGTGACTGGCGGTTCGTTTTGTTGTAAACGGAATGACCTCGCATTGTCCAGATTTTTTGTTGTAAATATTGTTGGATACGATTAAATATGGATGAATTCCAATATACTTATGTACACTGGTTTTCGCTTCGCTTTCAGCTACATAGCCAAACCTAATCTCTCCGATCTTTGGGACGCTCTTGCCAGCCATGAACATATTTATGACCTCCTTGTTTATGGCTTGTCTTTTCATGGTCCCATTATATCATTCTAAAGGGTAGTTGTCAACCTTTTTGTGACTATTTGTGATGATTTATTCTAATCTACCCTTTAAAAGTTCAAACCTTATGGATTCTTTCGAAAGATCAGATTTTGTAATAACCTCAGTTTTTCTCCCATTTTCAAAGATCTCACATTGGAATTTATTTCCAGTTATAACAAATCCAGCCTCTTCTTGTAACTCAGGGTTAACATTATAAAGTGTCCCCCAAATAGCGTAGCTTTTCTTTCTCTTTATCAATTCAAGATTTTGGGACCGTATTCTAACATAAAGGCCATTATCTTCATCACCACCTCCCCATATAAATATATTTGAAAATGACATAAGATAATTAAAAAACTCTTCCGCAGTAAAAGTCTTCATCATTTTTGTCTCCTCTTTAAACAACCGCATTTTGTTAATTCTCTGCGGACCTCTCTTTTCGGTTGTTATTTTACCATATTATAGTTGTAAAATCAATAGAATTAGTTGTTCTTTATCTCAGCTTCTGCATCCACTTCCGCGAAATCTCGTTCTGATGCTCATAGTAGCGGACGCCCGTCACATCATTCACAACCACATCGTCATACGGGATACCCTTTTCGTTTAAGTGAGCGATGAACCAACGCTTTTTACAATAGCACAGGGGTGTCTTATACGGATTACCATAGTAACTTACAGGTTTTTCACAAGCATTATATACCTTTCCGCATACATCCCACCACTCTTTACGAACACGCTCTCGCATTCGCAGCACGTCTGGTGTACCGTGCAGTCCGCACTCTTCACCATATTGATAGTCGGCTTTCTTCTGTTTGATAGATTGACCGACATTAATACCCGCACTAACACCCAAACCTAACAGACCTAAAACGAACGAAGCAGCTCCACTCATGATATTTTCCTCCTTGATTATTCCATTGCAGTTTCAAGATCAGAAGTCGCACTCTCGAAGTCTCCATCAAGAGCATAAAGTATATTTTCAATATGATTAGATGCACTAGAAAGATAATCACAGGCTTGATCTGCTTTATTATATCTTTCACTATCCTGAAGATTTTCCGGGATATTGTCTCGATAATTTTCTTCTTCATCCAAAATATTATCGATTGTATCCTTTGTATTTTCTAAATCTTGCAATAAATCATTCATTTTTTGCTCAAGCTCATTTAAATGGTCAATAGTGCCTTGAATTGCTTTTCTACGTTCTTTATTCATTATTATTCCTTATTCAAACAGATCATTACGAATTCTTGGACAATATACACGATTTTCAGACCAGTCGATTGCTTTTTGGACCTTCCCTGTTCCCCAATCTTTTAAGGTGAAATAAGCAATACCTTCTAAAAGCTCTTTGATATCTTTACAATCACGTCGTTTCATCCTGGCTTTTTTCAACTCATTCTCAAGATAACATCGTCTTACTGCGTTCGAATTTTGGAGTTCTATTGCATGTTCAATGTCTGTGATCTCCAAACATACCTCTTTTAATTCTTTACAGATGTCATTATATGTATCATTCAATCGCCCCAGAGTATCGTCAACGGCTAAAAGTTCTGCTTTTATTCCAGCCAATCTTTCTGAGTCCGGAACTTTTGTGCGCACTCCTTCGACATGTTCGAACTCGTTATCTTCAATTTCGCAGGGTGGAACAGTTCCGTCATTTTCTGCGATCTCTTTCTTAGTAACAGCCCGATATCCTTTTCCCCGAAAAATATGGGGGAAACAATTTAACTGTTTTTTTACCCTATCTTCATCGTAAACACAGGCTTCACTCAGTTTTGGAGTTTCAACTAGAACATTATCCTTGGTTCTCTTTAAAAACGTGGTTCCATTTGTGATAACATAATTCAAAAATTATCATCCTCCTACCTTATTATAATAGGGGTATACAAATTAATGTTCCTTTAACACTACTGACTGTCCTTTTCCAAGTACCCAACAATTCTTGCCTGCATAAGCGCAGTCTTCACAATGACCAGAACATTCACACGCATCTGTAGGAGCTTCACATATACCATTCTTAAATGAAATGTATGCGACTGGAAAATTATAGGGATTATTCATATTATAATTGGGCCAAGAAGAAAACAGAATATGTAAATTATTGGGAATTTTATTATCTGTAGCCAAATACTCGTTGATAAGATCATATTTTTTAGTAAATGCTAAAAACTGAGTGCGAGGCAACTTAATTGCAATTCGACACATCATTTCAAAATAGCGCCTGTCCACGATGTCGCCACTGACATGCCATCTAAAATAAAAAGACCCATAGGCGGCCGCAGTTGCTTGAACTTCAAAGCCGTCAGGGTCTGATAACCACAAATTCAAATTGTTGTCATAAGCGTTCCGCACAACACCTCTCCAGTCGAAATGACGGACATAACATGTCTTTGCGCATGGAACGCCTGGAGCACACGTTGCAATACGAGGCATCGAAATTGACTTGATACTCCCCATTTTGCTGTTTGCGTTCGACACTGACAGCTTTAACATATTCAATTTTCACACCCTCACTTTTAGAGGGCGCTCTCCTTTCTTATTATAATAGTGATATGCTTACGCAACCTTTAGAGCCATCTCGTTGATAGTCATGACTAACTCGTTAACCGTTTTCATATTGACATGCTCCGGCAGGTTCGAATTTTCACAAGATGATTTCATTCTTGCTTCATACACTGGAACAACATAAGCTCGCCATTCTGTATAATCGTATTCGCCAAATCTAAATTTTTGTAATATATCAATATCATCACCGCGATATGTAACAATCTCTTCTTTTTCAAAGAGATCAAACGCCATCAAATACAATCGATTTGCATTCATGACCAACTTATTGAGCTTTTTCTGAGCTTTTTCAATTTCGTCTTCTCCATAACGGCCAATCGTCATATCAATATACAGCCGACTGGATTTACGAAGCAGATCGTTTACAAATCCGCCAAATGGTTTAATAGCATCCTTAGACAGAAACAGCATCTTGTTCGTCATAAGAAGCTCAGTTGTCGGGCTATAGCTGATAACAAGATCATCACTATTCCCAAACATCTCCAATACATTTGGATTTCCATTCGATAGCAGCTTTGCAATCTTGTTGAAGCTAAATACCGTTGTATCCGTTACCGTATCTACATGATGTTCAAACTCACCCAACCCGAGTAGATCCTCTTTGGAGTTCAAAGCGACACCGCGAATATCAACATCTGATCCTGCTACATTCGTTCCATAAGCATGGCTGCCGCCAATAGTCAGAAACATTAAATGCTTGCCAAGGTGTTGATCGGTACGTAGAAAATCATACGGTTTACTATCAATGATACGCTGTAATTCTTCTCGTGTCGTTTTTATCACCTCTTTACACTAGAAATTATCAACATCACTGCAATAAAATAAAATGTCCATAACGGAACAATTAACCATGCCCACTCAAGATAAAAATCAATAAATCGAAATAATAATCTCAAAATATAGTTCATCATAGTCCTGTTTGCCTCGTATAAAACTCGATTGGTTCACCAGTTTTTCTATTTACGCCCTGCCCTATTACGCTTGCGCTATAAGCTGGATAGATTTCGTCGCCTCCATCCACTTGCTCAATCCTGATACAAACCGTACCTTTGAAATCTTTGATCAACGTGGTAGACCAATCTTTTTTGATATGATAATCATACTTCGGATTGAATTTAAGGATCGACGCCAAGTCTGCCACACAAACCATGCCACTGTCCGCGCAAAACTTGCCAATTGGTTTCGAGTGTCCGTCTTCATCCCAGGTAAGCCTGTCGTAAGTCGTGCAATCCCAGTCACCATAATAGGTTTCAGACTCAATGCCGACAATACCATAATTGGTCATATGTTCACAATCAAAATTGCGGCGCTCTTCGTTCGTCATATTCACAGACAGATAACATGGATCTGTAATGACAATATCGCCGTTGAAGTCCATAACTTTATCTTCTGCCTCTTCAACCGATACCGTACCATATTCCAGATACTCATAATATTGCCCCAAATTTTTATGAAAATGGGCGTAATATTTTGCCGCAGCTGGGATAAATTCCTCGTGATCTTTAAAATAGAAATCGAGGAAGTCTTCGTCTGTATAAATAAAGAGCATATGGATATCTACTGTTTTTACAGGAGCGCTCTTTTTGACAGATGTTTCGATATTAGCAATCTCTGGCCAGAGGTTATACTTTTTCAGGCGAACATCTCGATACTCTTCAGGGATTGCATACCATTCATCGAGAAGTCGCTGTGGATAATTTTCAAACTTCTCAGCCAGCCGTTTCTTTTCCTGTTCTACCCATTCATGTGTCATATTTATTCTCCAATCAGATTCAGATTCGTTGAATTCCAAATTTCTTGAGATGTATTTTCTCCATCATCCGACAGTTTATCGATCCAAGCATTGAGCACTTCACGGTATACTGTCATATTCGGGCAAAAATGACTGTTGGTGAATACCGGCATATCGTCATTACACAGAATTCTCATGATAGCAGCGCACACAGCGGCAGATCTCGATACGCCAGCGGCACAATTCACGCAGAACCAATCGGTCTTATCTGCTTCGTGGTTGTCCAAGACAAAATTCACGATATTCTTAGCCTGGACTTCAGTGATACATGTACCTTCCAGGTCGGTGGTACAATCATCAAACTTCAGTGGTAAGAACGTAATATTGCCTTCGCACTTCTGAAAATCGATATGATAACCATTCGCCTCAGTAATAGAGATAAACCGAATTCGTTCAAAATGCGATTCTTGAATAAACTTTTCTGCTTCGTCGGCGCTCATAACAGAGAACTTCCATTTGCCACGATACATAGTAATCATTTTATCCCTCCTCGATACCGAACAGTTCTTCGCCAAATAAGAAAAACTCTCCGCCAGTCAATTCTTCCTTCACATCATTTAATTGGTCAAAACTAAAATGAGACGGGTCAATATTGATATGTTTGAAACCGGTCTCTGGCATATCCAAATCATCACCATAACTGGAAATGTAATCGTCCAGACATTCATAATAGTTGTAGCAACTGTTGCAAATATCCTGTTCATCATAATCGATCGTCATCTCGCCACAAGCAAAATCAGACTGACCGTTCATTGCAAATTCGGAAATAGCAATCAACCCATCATTCGCGTTAACGCTTTCAATTTTGTATTTTTTGTCCGAATATATAGCTTCGAAATAGCGCCAATCGGACGAATCCAGTCCACCGCCGGTTTTCTCAATATGACTAAGCAATCTAAAAATTAATTCATCTTTCGTGAGACAATGCTTCCAATCGATCTTCTGCGTGAGCTCTTTTGCAATCTCTAAAGACGGCCAGGTGTATGCACTCCAACGATAATGAATCGTAGCGATATCTTCGCCAAAAGCGTGAATCTTAACAACTAACGGTTGACTCATTATTTCAATTTCCCTTCTTGATATAATTTTTTCTTATATTCTCGAACTTTTCGAATCGTCTTTGCCCGTTCTTCTCGATCTTGCTTATAGTTCATCCAATGATTTTTTATGTACTCGTCGTTTTTTACTTTTGATTCTTCATTCACAATCAACAAAATAGTTTTATGAGATACATTATATTCTCGTGCAAGTTTTCGAAGTGAATATGTACCAGTTTGATATTTGCGAAGTATTTCTGTCTTTTTCTCAGAAGTTAATTTTACACACCGATCTTGTTGCTCAGACAAGCGAATATTCTGCCACTTACTCGCCATCTTCTTCAATCACCGGTCCGAAGTATTCGCCAAGCACTTCATCCCAAATTTCGTTTTCAGGGACATTGCAATCAAACTCATCCATAAAACGACTGGCGAGATAATCAATATCTTCAATTGCATCATCGTAAGATACACCGTATTCCTTTTCAAACGCGTTCTTATCGCCGTCAAGCCATTCTAAGCGCTCATCAATAAATCGTTTTGCATCCATTTCACGATAATGTGCTTCCTGATACCGATATGCCGCTTCAATCTGATCTTCATTCATGACATAAGATGCTCCAGTAACACTGCTTACGACTACAATATCTTTATCCATGATTACTCCTCTACTGCCTTAATAGACACTAACTCATCTTCATAGTCGTTCATTTCGTTTTCATCGTACATAATCTTAGCAATTTTTTCAGCTTCTTCTTTTGAGTTTGCTTCAACAACGGTTTCATAATATCTAATTGCTGAAGCATAAACCGTATATTTATATTTCATTAAAAATACTCCTTCAGTGTTTCCTCCAGATATTCAAATCCGTTATAATCTTCGATGATTTCATAATGCCCTGGCTCTACCCATCCACCACAGCATAAACACAAAATTCGATCGTCATTAAAAATAATGCCAAAGTGAATATCGTCCGGTTCATCGAGATCCTTAAATTTAATCAGGCTCCTTGCTTCCATCTTTACACCGTCCAACAATTGTCTTATACTCCATCAATATGACTTGCCATCATGTCCGCTGTGTGTGTCCACAACACGTTCGGAAATTTCTTGATAGCGTTGCCGTAATATTTCCATTCATTTGTGTCAGTTTCATATGCGCCCATATGCCAACGGATACAAGCAATCTCTTCTTCGGTTAAAGTGATACAACTCGCCAGCATACAAATTGACTTTTCTCCGTGGTGGCTGAAAATAGAATCGTTTGTATAAACGTACTGATAACCATTTTCTGCGCCAATCAGCTTATACTGATCCATTTTACAAACATCGTGCAACAGACCGACAACAAATGGAGACCCTGGATTATCCCACTTCAAACTAAGCTTCTCTGTTAACATCAAAAGATTCTTTGCAACCGCCAAACTGTGTTCAGCTAATCCGCCAGGATGGTTACCGTGATATTTGGTAGAAGCCGGGGCGTCCCAGAATCCGTATGTATTAAGAAAATCCTTTATGATAATTGCTTTAGCCGGCATGAAATATTTATCAATTAGCTGAAGCGTTTCGAGTTTGAGCTGCTCTACATTATGTTCTTTCATATCGTATACCTCAAGGTTTCTTCATCCATTTCTTCTGCAATATCATCACTTACATTGATATATTCCATATACTTGCCATCACTGTCATAAATCTTCAACCGATCAGGTTCTTCATTATTGTTTGCTTTAAAGAGCCCATAATCGTTTTCGATTTCAAGTTTAACTTTTATTTCAATCCTCCTTATTACATTATAAATCATCCTCTTTGTCATTATAAAGTGTGTTACCCACTTCTGTTTCATCAAATTCAGGTGTACTAATTTTTACGAAGCCAAATTTTTCACAAATTGAATTCGGAACATAATTGTTAAAGTCAATCAAATCAAAATCATTGCAATTATCTTCGTAAATTTTTCTTCCTTCTTTTGTCTTTAAGAACGCTTCTGTTGCTTTTTTAACTAAATCAATGATGTCATCATTCTTATTTTTTACATCAAAGAAATAAAACAAGGTAGAATAATCGTCGTATACTCTTGCAACAATGAATTTCATCATAACAAACACCTCAATCTTCAATGATATCTCCGTCCTCAAATCGAACCAAGGCTACATAATTTTCATCGTTCTTTTTATATCCAACAGTTTGAATATTATTAAATGTAGAATTATATTCAGTTATTGATACTAAATTATTCCAGTCTACATTCACACCATCTTCAGAAAAGAAGATGCCGATGCCAGGATAATCTTCCGTTTCACCAGTTGGACGGCACATAAGGTATCCACCGGGGATCTTGATTTTTATATCTATTTCATTAATAGGGATCATATTATCATCTCCAACAAAAGCATGATTCCATTACTCAACATCTTCGAACTCACAATTTTCTTCATCTAGCTCATCACTGTCGGTAATGTATTCAAGAGTTCCAAGGGGAATTTTAGTGATATGTTCCTTCGCATATTTAATAGCTTCATCAATATTCATACTATCAGGAACATCAATAAAACTATTATAAACAGCCATACAATTTACAGTTACAGCCAATCTTTTCATACTCATCTGCTCCTTTATATGTTTTGTTATTTTGTATTGGCAGCGGTTATGTCTTCCCTAGTACCGCTAATCATCTAGCATATAATTTTTACTTTAGCATCTCTTCAATCTTGTCAACCAAGGTCCAATACTCCATGCCATAGAGACACGCTTCGTTACCGCCCTCATGTCGTTCAGCTTGCTCGTTAGAATCTTCGCACGGAACTTCAATTCCCTTCTGATACAGAAGGTCATCAAAGAGATCAACAATTCGTGCAGCAAGTTCTCTTTTCTTATCCATCTGATTCACTCCTCAAGGTCAATATCAAAAGAAGCAGTCCCGTCTTCATTCTCCTGGTAGTTCATTTCAGCGAGAGCATCGTTACAAGCCTTTAACTTCCTTTGTACTTCTTCTACGTTTGGATGCCTTAAAAGATACTGAAATCGTCTTGCTTCATCGGCGTCCAAAATAATATCGCTATTAACGTAGTGCATTTTATCCCTCGTTTACAATTTCGATCTGACACATCTTCATGGCGGCCAGTGCATTCTTGTGAGACTCAGGAGTAACGCCGGCACAGCAGCTTGCATCCACAATGATAGGAACTTCAGGCTTTGCCGTCTTCAAAATCAATGCATTTGTAATCACGCAAATATCTGTACAAAGTCCAATTAAAGTGATAGAATCAACATTCCCAGGAAATAACGTCTGATAGATTCTTTGATTATCGTCTAACGTTGCATCAATGAACAACTCATAGCTACCAAACGTTTTCTTATGATAGATCTGCTCGTAGTCTGTGACAAAATCATCTCCGATTTCGTTTATCAACTTCCATCCGTCTGTTCCTTCAACGCAATGAACAATGGGAAGATGTTTGCCCTCCTGAGTGTTAAGATAATCTTCATTATGAGTGTCCATCGTGTAGAATACCGGACCCTTCCAGTTCTTGATCTTCTCCACGACCTTCGGCACAATCGCCTGAGCTTCTGGAGTACCAAGAGCGCCAGTAACAAAATCGTTCTGCATATCGACAACAATCAAGACATCAACCTTTGTCTTTTCCATTTAATTCACTCCAATCATAAAAAGTATAATCGTAAATCCGATCTGAAGAATGTGAAGAATCTGATCTATAAACAAACTGATCGTCAGATTATTTGCTTTTTCATTGTCTATTTCAGCATGAACCTTTGTATTTATGACAAGCAATCCAGTCCACCATATCAAACCATGATATAAACCTGTTTCTTTCCATG
>PPYE01275299.1_pt1 | contig 41865 bp, 40 predicted proteins | sample 1559881 | NCBI WGS metagenome assembly PPYE01 (sample SAMN08240022, study PRJNA423297) | Human gut metagenome, whole genome shotgun sequencing project. | reverse complement strand
TTGTTATCCTGTGCACAGAATACCGCAAGCAGTGTCCATTTTCTACCCCCTCTGTGTCCAGTTTTAGTTTACCACTTCACTGTCATGATCCTGATCCCTAAAATGACAGCGCTCTTCATGGAGGGGTTGATGCCCATTTCGGAAGCGGCAAAAAAATTGACCAAAGAGAAGTTCAAGGGACGTAAATTCCTGATCGGTCTTGACGCTGCCGTGGTCGTCGGCAATTCCACCGTCATTACGACGGCACTGCTTGTCATACCGCTGACGATTTTCATGGCAGCCGTGCTTCCCGGAAACCGCGTGCTTCCTTTTGCGGATCTCGCCGTTGTTCCATTCCGTGTCGCCATGGTTGTCGCACTTTGCCGCGGAAATCTTTTTCGCAGCCTGCTCATCAGTCTCGTTTGCATGGCCGCTATTTTGCTGGCGGGCACAGCTACTTCCCCCGTATTGACGCAGCTTGCCATGACGACGGGGATCGATCTTTCGGCAAGCGGGGGCATATCCTCCTTTGCCGCAACTAGCCTGACGGTCAGCTACTTGGTATATACGGCATTCACGAGCAATCCATTCGTATGCGTTCCGATCTTGCTTGTTGTTTTGATTGGCGTTTGGGCCTACATGGATAGACGCGCAAAACGTGCGGGACAAGCTTCGGGAACCGAGGAAAGCGGCAGGGCAGAATGAAAGGAGAAGTCGGAAATGAAACTTATTTCCTTTAAGGTATACCGCGTAAAACCCAGATGGATCTTCATCAAGCTCGTCACGGACGAAGGCATTGAGGGTTGGGGCGAGATGATTTCGGGAACGAAGACGGAAACGGTCGTCGCAGGTGCGGAGGAAATGGCGGCGTATCTGATCGGACGGGATCCGTTTGCCATAGAAACGCTTTGGCAGGAACTCTACAAATCGTTTTTCCGTGGCGGCCCGATCAATTCGACGATTGTTTCGGGCATTGAAATGGCACTGTGGGACATCAAGGGAAAAGCGTTGCAGGTTCCGATCTATGAACTCTTGGGCGGACGTGCCCGCAGCAAGATCAAGGTTTATTCTTGGATTGGCGGGGATCGGCCCGACGATGTGGTCCGGGAAGCGCTCGACCGCAAGAATCGTGGATTTGATGCGGTCAAGATGAATGCGACAGAAGAACTCCATTATATCGACTCGTATGATAAGGTGCAGGCAGTGGTCGATCGCGTTGCCTCGATCCGAAAGGAACTCGGTGCTGGGTTTGGCATCGCAGTGGACTTTCATGGACGTGTGCACAAGCCCATGGCGAAGGTATTGGCAGCCGCGCTTGAGCCATATCATTTGATGTTTTTGGAAGAAGTGGTACTGCCTGAAAATGAAGAGGCGTTCCGGGAGGTCGCGCATCATGTTGCGACGCCGCTTGCCACGGGGGAGCGCCTTTGCAGCCGTTGGGCGTATAAGAATCTCTTTCGCGAAGGGGTCATCGATATCATTCAACCCGATGTCGCCTTGGCGGGCGGCATATTGGAAACGCGCAAGATTATCGCGGCGGCAGAGAGCTTTGATATGGCAGCGGCGCCGCATGCGCCGTATGGGCCGATTGCGCTCGCGGCAACGCTTCAGATCGACGCTTGCGCACCGAATGTATTCATCCAGGAGCAGAGCCTTGGCATCCACTACAACAAAGGGTTCGATCTATTGGATTTCGTGCAGAACAAGGAGATTTTCCAATATAAGGACGGATTCGTCGATCTGCCGTCCTTGCCGGGGCTTGGGCTTATCATCGATGAGGAACGCGTGAAAAAAGTTTCGGCAGAGGGGTTGGTTTGGACGAACCCCAAATGGAAGAATTATGATGGAACGCAGGCGGAGTGGTAGTCGCCGGGGAAAAGCAGGCCCGAATCGGTGCGGGAGACGTGGCATTTTCTCTCCTGGATCACGATTCCCGCATAAGAAGCTTCAGACAGAGGATCTTGTTATTGAGATTCCGGTTTACCCATGGAATCCATGAAAGAATGCCAAGCAATCCCCAGTGCATTCGGTACCCTTCGTAAAGAGTTCGTTCCCATGACAGGCGCAGCTGCGGATGAAGCGCGAGGACATCGCGCCCGCGCTCGACACCCCATTGAAACGGAGCGGATTCCCTCTTTACGGAGTCATGGTGCTTTTGGTGGCGAATCAAAAAAGGCGGCATGACCTCCATGAGCATGGTTGCAGGTGCGAAATGCTCTATGAGAAGTTGCAACAGCGTTTCCATCTGTTCTTTTCTGAAATACATCGAAGCGCCTTCCATGAGGATTAGGACAGGACGGTCATGATGCGGAATTTGGCTTGCCCATGCCGGATCAAAGATGGACGCGGCGATATTCTTCGTATGCGGATCCACTTCCGTGAGCAGACGTTCCCGCAATTCGATCCCTTCGGGAAGATCGATGTTGTACCAGTCCACCCGTCCATTTTTGACGCGCTCAAAACGCGTGTCAAGCCCGCAGGCGAGGTTGAGGCAGACGGCATTTTCGTGCGCATGGATAAATGCCCTTGCTGCACGGTCTAAGATATTGCTGCGGACAGCTGTGCCAATCTGTGAAAGACGTGCATGCTTAAATTTTGAGAAGTCGTAGTCCAGCTTGGAGACGAGATCCACGGCAATCGGGTCGCGAACGAGGGGCGAGCCCTTTTGGGTTTCGTATGCGCGCGCCCAAAGCGGGATCAGCATGGTTTCCGGCACGCCATGAAGCGATACGTTCATCACAAAGCACATCCTTTCTTCTAGCCATTAACATGAGAACTATTCTCTATTGTAACATAGAATGTTATGAACTGGGTTAGATTTTGCGCCGATAAAATCGGGAAAGTCTTCATAAGAACCTTGCATATCTGTGTTGCATTTGCTAAAATGACCGTGGTGATTGCGGTTGTAGCTCAGCTGGATAGAGCAGTTCCCTCCTAAGGAAAAGGTCGTGCGTTCGAATCGCACCAATCGCACCATTTTTACGTCATGGAATGGACGCCTGCCAAGTGTTTTGCCCAGCGTCTTTTTGGGCAATAGGCTTGCCTTAGTTATCCTCTCATGCTATACGGGAAAAATATATATCGTTCTTATGTTTTTCGAGCCGTCGCACCTGTGGTCTTGCTATGGTGTGCCGGCCTGGCCGTGGGATTTCCACGAGCCGCGGGGGAGGCACTGGAAACGGATCTCCCTGCCCGCAGGCGTTGCTCTGCATTGCAAAGGAAAACCGGCAGGAAAGCTGCGTCTCTTTTTCGTGCGCGAAAGTTGTCCTCCCGGAATTTTCCGGGAGGACCTTTTTTGGGGAATTTTTAAGAAGGGATTGACGGTATGGGGCGGTATGCGCGCATGTTGGCAGCGGGGATTGTTCTCGCCGTGCTGTTTTTCATCTTGTCACTCGCGAGCGGGCGGTTTTATGTTCCGCCAGATGAAGTGGCGGCGATTCTCGGCTCGCGTTTTCTGGAAGTGCCGATTACGTGGGATGCCTCGATGTACAATGTCGTGATGGAGATCCGCCTGCCACGCGTGTTCGGGGACATTCTCGTCGGCATCGCGCTTGCCGTATCGGGTGCGGCCTATCAGGGCGTCTTTCGGAACGATCTCGTATCGCCCGATCTTCTTGGCGTCTCGCAGGGTGCCAGTGTGGGCGCGTGCCTCGCTATCCTCGCACATTTCTCGCTCCGCCAGACGGCGGTCATGGCGTTTGTCGGCGGCATCGTGGCGGTCTCCATGACGCTCGCGCTGCCGAAGCTCGTAAGGAGCCGCTCGCGCATCGTGCTCGTGCTCTGCGGCATCATCGTCTCCGGATTTATGGCGGCGGTGATCGGCCTGCTCAAATACCTCGCCGATCCCGATACGGAGCTGGCAGACATCGTCTATTGGCAGCTCGGAAGCCTTGCTAAAGTGACTTGGGAGAATCTTTTCTACGTCACGCCGATTATCGTCCTGTCGCTCATATGGCTGCTCGCGATGCGCTGGCGCATGAATGTGCTCTCGCTTTCGGATCAGGAGGCGGCAAGCCTCGGCGTGAATGTGGCTCGCGAGCGTCTCATCGTCATCGCGCTCGCGACGCTTCTCACGGCGTCGGCGGTTTGCCTGAGCGGTACGATCGGATGGGTCGGCCTCATCCTGCCGCACCTTGCGCGCATGATGGTCGGCGGCAACCATGCACAGCTCCTTCCCGCGACGGCCGTGCTCGCCGCGTCCTTTTTGATGCTGGCGGATCTTTTGGCACGCACGTTGACAGCGGCGGAGATTCCGCTCGGGATTCTCTGCGGGTTTGTCGGGACGCCGTTCTTTGCCTGGATTCTCTATCAGCAGAGGAGGTTTTTCTGATGGACCGCGCCATGCTTTGGCTGGAAGATGGCTCGTTCCGCTATCGTGCAGACACGCCGTTCATCTTTCGCCATATCTCCTTTTCCATCAAGGGCGGCGAGGTGCTGGCACTCCTCGGCCGCAACGGCGTTGGAAAGTCCACGCTGCTCGGCTGCCTGATGGGGTTCTTGAAGCTGTCGGAAGGGCGCATCTATACGAACGGCCGAAATATCTACGCGATGACGCCGCGCGAGCGGGCGGCTGAGATTGCTTTCGTGCCGCAGGTCATCGGTGCGGAGAGCGCCTTCACGGTGCGCGACTACGTGTCGTTCGGCGCGACGGTGCGGACGGGGATGTTTTCCGCGCCGAGCCGCGCGGACTATGTGCAGACGGATGCCGTCCTGGAGGAGCTCGGCATCTCGCACATCCGAGATCGGCAGTGCCGCGAACTCAGCGGGGGGCAGCGGCAGCTTGTCGCCATTGGGCGGGCGCTCCTGCAAAACACGCGCCTGATTCTGATGGACGAGCCGACGGCGGCGCTCGACGTGCACAATCAAGTCCTCGTCCTGCAGACGATTGACCGCTTGCGCGCGAAGGGATACGGTGTCGTCTTCACGACGCACCTGCCAGAGCAGGCACTGCTCCTCAATAGCCGCGTTGCACTCTGCTTTGGTGGACACATGGATTTTTACGACAATATGGATGCGGTGCGCCTCTCGTATCTGGAAGAGCTGTACGGCACGAAGCTGAGCTTGTTCCACAGCGAGAATGTGGACCGCACGGTCTGTGTCATTCCCCGGCTGTAGGAAACGGCGCCGTTCAGATAGATGCATCCAGGAACACTGGGAAAGGATGGAGGATATGAAGAAACATCTTGTTGCGCTGATCGCGCTCGTCATGGCGCTCGCGCTCTTGGCGGGCTGTGGAACGGAGAACGCTGCGCAGGGGAAGAAGGACGCGACGCGCACGGTGACAGACATCGAGGGCACGGAGGTCACGATTCCCGACAAGGCGGATCGCATTGCCGACCTTTGGCACGCGAACAATCAGGTCGTGCTGATGCTTGGCGGTGCGGACCGGCTCGTCGCGACGACGAAGAACGTACAGGGGCTCGCATGGTTTGCAAAAGTGTATCCGCGCATCATGGAGGTCCCTGCGCCAGTCAAGGGCACGGATGTGAACTGGGAGGAAGTCGAGAAGGAGAAGCCGCAGGTGGTGCTTGCGAGCAGCAAGGAACAGATTGAGATGGCGCGCAAGCGCGGCATGAGCGCAGTGCGCGTCAGCTTCTCGACCTATGACGGCCTGAAAAACACGGTGCGGATCACTGGCGATGTCTTAGGCGGCGACGCGCCGGAGCGGGCGAAGCAGTATCTCGCTTATCTTGACGAGAAGACAAAGTTCGTGGCGGATCGCACGAAGGGGCTTTCGGATGCGGAGCGCCCCGTCGTCCTCCACATCGTCGGCGGGGACGACCTCTTCAAGGTGGATGGCACGGAAACCATCATTGACGAATGGATTCGCTACAGCGGCGGAAAGAATGCCATTACAGCAAAGGGACCGCAGATCAAGACGACGATCGAGGAGATCCTAAAGGCCAACCCCGATATCATCATCATTGGCGGCGCACAGGCGAAGAACGGCATCGAGAAGATCCAGCAGAACCCGCAGTGGGCGAGTCTCAAGGCCGTGCAGAACGGGCGCATCTACGCGAACCCGGTCGGCACGTTCAACTGGGACCGCTACAGCGCGGAAGCTGCGCTGCAGGTGCTTTGGGCGGCGCAGACGATCCATCCGACGCTCTTTACGGATGTGGATCTCGTGAAGGAGACGGCAAATTTCTACAAGACGTTCCTGCGCTATGACCTCAGCGCGGAGGATGCGGGACGCATCATTCACGGCGCGGCGCCGGCAAAGTGACGTTTCGCTTATCGGCTATCGGCGCTGCCGTGGATTCCGCTGCGGCAGCGCCGATATAGTTTTGTTTTAGGATGGCGCAGAATCCACGCCTCGCCAATGCGGACAAGGCGTATACAGATGGCCTGCGCGACGCGATTGAGATCCTTTGGCACCAAGGGAATGGCGAGTACTATGTCGAATCGCTTGCCAGCATCCGCTATGACGCACTTCTGCTCATTCTCTCGCCTATCTCGCCTATCTCGCCGCGCTGAGCCTCTTCTTCCTCTACCGTTGGAGAATCCATATCCTGAGCATGGGCGAGCAGGAGAGCCTGTCCAATGGGAGCGCACGGCAAAACGGGATGCGTGCGGATTGACGGAAGGGATCGCAGCTCGTATGATCCGCAGGTGCTTGCGAAGAAGATTGCCTGCATCCCGCGGTCCCCTGCGCCGTCCTTTTCGTTTCGCGTGCTCGATGTCGTCATGATGGGACGCACGGCGCATATGCGCTGTTTCGGATCGCATGGTGCAAGGGAAGCGAAGATTGCCCTTCACAATATCGGCACGCGTACGGTCTGTGTCGGAGGGGATATCACATGAAGGCTGGCTTTGCAAGGCATTGAAAAATACTCTCAAATATGAAAATATTGCGATTCCTCTTCCAAAATGAAGCAGATTCATTTATAATAAAACGAAGAGAGCCAGTGCGTGGGAGGATGATGCTTGTTGGAAGAGAAGATGGGGCGAAGGGAGCGCAAAAAGCTGCTTTCGCGCAAGGCTATATTGGATGCGGCGGCACGGGCATTTTCCGAACAGGGGTTTCGCGAGACATCGGTAGCCGATATCATGAATGCGGCGGATCTCGGCATCGGCACGTTCTACAATTACTTCGAGTCGAAGGAAGAGATCTTGATGTGCCTGCTCGGGCAGCTCGTGCAGGAGGCCCGTGTGGAGATCGACGCGCTGCGCACGAAGGGGAGCACGGCGTCGGAGCTTTTGACGGCGGTCTGCAGCATGACGGCGCGCTTTCTCGACGAGAACCGCTTCGTGCTGCCGCTTTTCCTTTCCGGCTCGGAGCACAGCGCCATGCCGGAAGGCATCGCACCGTCGCGCCAGCTCGAGACGCCTGGATTCAAGTCGATCTTTGGACAGATTTTGCGTCAAGGGCAGGAGACAGGCGAGTTCCGACGCGACGTGCCCGTCGATCTTCTCGCGGAGATGTTCCACTCCCTCTATCAGGCGGCGGCATTCAGCAAGCTCACGTTTTCGTTTCGGGAAAATGTCGCGCTCAAGACGCGCATCCTGCTCGATGGGATCCGAGCAAAATAAGGCGTGTGCAAGGAACGCGCCTAGGGCATTGTTTTTAGGAGCAAAAGAAGAATGATCAGTGTTACAAAACTTTTATTCGCTCGTGAGTATTACGGGGATAAGCTGCGCTACACGAAGAGCGCGCATACGATGCGCAATGGTGCAAGCGAGGGCGTCGGCCCAGTCGTCGTTTGGAATTCGACGAAGACGTGCAATCTGAAATGCATGCATTGCTACATGGGATCGGATGCGAAGAAGTACAAGGACGAGCTCACGACGGAGGAAGCGAAGAAGTTTATCGACGACCTCGCGGACTTCCATGTGCCCGTGCTGCTCTTTTCGGGCGGGGAGCCGCTCATTCGTCCCGATTTCTTTGCGCTTGCGGCTTATGCGCAGGAAAAGGGCGTGCGTCCGACACTCTCGACGAACGGCACGCTCATCACGCGCGAGGTCGCGCAGAAGATCAAGGACATCGGCGTCGGCTATGTCGGCATTTCGCTCGATGGGCTTCAAGACGTCAACGACAAATTCCGCGGTGTCGAGGGCGCGTACGAGAAGGCGATGCAGGGCATTCAAAACTGTGTTGCAGTCGGTCAGCGCGTCGGTCTCCGTTTCACGATCAACCATCACAATATCGCAGAGCTCGACAAGATCTTCGACTTTATCGAGGCGGAGCATATCAACCGCGTCTGTTTCTACCACCTCGTCTACAGCGGACGCGGTGAGAAGATGATGGATCAGGATGTGACGGCAGCGGAGTCGCGCCGCGCGATGGACACGATCATCCGCCGCACGAAGGACTTTGAGGCACGCGGGCTCGAAAAGGAGATTCTGACGGTTGACAACCACTGCGACGGGCCGTACCTTTACCTGAAAGCGCTGGAGGCAGGCGATTACAGGAGAGCGAAGCAGATCGAGAAATTCATCTCGATGAACGGCGGCAACCGTTCGGGCATCGCGTTCGGCGAAGTCGACCCGCAGGGCTACGTCCATCCCGATCAGTTCACGCAGCATCACACGTTCGGCAATGTACGCGAACGCAGGTTCGGCGATATTTGGTCGGATGTATCGAATCCCATCATGAAGGGACTCAAGAATCGCAAGCCGCTTCTCAAAGGACGCTGTGCGACGTGCCGCTTCCTCGCGAACTGCAACGGCAACTTCCGCACGCGCGCCGAGGCACGGACGGGCGATTTTTGGGCGTCCGATCCGAGCTGCTACCTCACGGATGAGGAAATCGCGCAGGACAAGGCGCACGCTGTGGGCGAGTGAGCGTCGCCCGTCGCTTGGGATGGATCGGCCAGCAAAGCCAAACTGTGATGATGGATACGGAGAGCATCATGAAGATTATATCTTGGAATACGACGAATGCCTGCAATATGTACTGTGCACACTGCTATCGCGACGCAGGATGCAGGGCGGAGGAGGAGCTGAGTACGGCAGAAGGCAAGAAACTCCTCGATGAGATCGCGAAGGCGGGTTTCAAAATCATGATTTTTTCGGGCGGCGAGCCGCTCATGCGCCCCGATATCTTGGAGCTCGTCGAACATGCGGCAGGGCTTGGGCTGATCCCTGTCTTCGGTACGAACGGCACGCTCATCACGAAGCAGATGGCCCGCGGCCTAAAGTCCGCGGGCGCACGCGCAATGGGGATTTCGCTCGACTCGCTCGATCCCGAAAAGCACGACAAGTTCCGCAGCTTCCCCGGCGGCTGGGAGGGCGCAGTCGAGGGCATGAAGAACTGCACGGAGGCAGGGCTTCCGTTCCAGATCCATACGACGGTCATGGACTGGAACCAAGGCGAGCTTGAGGCGATGACGGACTTCGCCGTTTCGGTCGGCGCGAAGGCGCACCACTTCTTCTTCCTCGTGCCGACGGGGCGCGCCGAGACGATCGAAGAGGAGAGCCTGCGCGCCGAACAGTACGAGGATGTCCTCACGCGCATCATGAAAAAGCAGCAGGAGGTCGATATCGAGCTCAAGCCGACGTGCGCGCCGCAGTTCCTGCGCATCACCGACCAGCTCGGCTACAAAAGCCGATTCCATCGCGGCTGCCTTGCCGGTCTTTCGTACTGCATCATCAGCCCACGCGGCAAGGTGCAGCCCTGCGCTTATCTCAATATGGAGCTCGGCGACGTGCGCGAGACGCCGTTTGACGAGATTTGGGAGCAGAGCGACGTGCTCAAAACGCTTCGCACGCTCGACTACAGCGGAGGCTGCGGCACATGCAGCTACAAGGGTGCCTGCGGTGGCTGCCGTGCGCGCGCCGCGTACTATCACGATGGCGACTACATGAGCGAAGAGCCTTGGTGCCTCTATCATGGGCGCCGCGGTGAGTGAGAGCCATTTTTTGTCATGCCCACAGGAGACGATGAAGTCTCCTTTTTCTTTTCATCTTCTATGCTATAATAGGAATATAAATTAATGGAAGATGAGGAGGAAGTTTTGAAAAAATGAAACGCTGGAAAGGATTGGCTGCTTGTCTCATAGCGGGGCTTGTGGCGTTTGGGGCAAGCCATAAAGGCGAAGCAGCGCGGCATAGGGTGGCGGCGCAGGAAGGCGACAGCTCGACGATCGTCGAGCGCGTGCACGCGATACTCTCTTCCGACCCGTCTTACTCCGTCTCCATGGAGCGCGGGGGAGAAACGAAAAATCTCACGGCAGATCGGCTCGCGCAGAAGGCTGGCGATGCCGCATCGAACGGCGCGCTCCACTACAATCAGACGACGCGGAATATGCACGAGTGGGCAGTCGATGTCGAGGATACGGGCGGAACGCTGCTCTTTTCCGACAGCCCCGAGTACGTCAAGGACAGCGGCATTCTCTATGAAGACACGGTCGTGGGGGATGCGCGTGTCCTCTACTATCACTTGAACGATTCCGAGGCGGTGAAGAAGGTTGCCGTCGTGCTTCAGAATCCGAGTGCTTCGCCCGTCACCGTGACGGTCACGCGCGGCGGTACGAGCGATGCGAGCACCGACTACCTCGAAGTGGGCAAAAACACACAGATCGCCTATTTCCAAACGAAGCGCAACGACGTGATCACGGTTCCCGCACACGGCAAACGGCTTTTGGAGGCGGAGATGGACGAAGCTGTTCTCATGCCCGGACAGCTCGTGTACGGCGTCTATGATTTTCATGCGGCGGCGCCGGTAAAGGCATCCGTCATTTGCTATCCGGACTGGGCAAACCCGCTTTCCTTCCTTTCGCATGCCCGCGTCCTGCCTAAGGATGAGCAGCGCCTGCGCGGCACGTTCAAGGGCATGGATCGCGTGATCAGCAGCAAGCCGTACGATCCGGAGCGCGACGGCGTCGTCTACATTTCCATTGGCGACAGCCATCGCGATACGTTCCGTAAGGGCATTGACGCGACGGATGGCAGCACGGTGACGGATGTCGGAAACTACGGCGTGCTCTACCGCCTCGAGATCCCGTCGGTCGGCCGCGTTGCGACGCAGTATTACCTGACGCCGCTCGGCGGCGTTTATGCGGGTGCCATGCGCGTCCATTACGGACAGGGCAAGACGCGCCTTCTTGAAACGCCAGGCGGCCGCGCTTACTTTGGCGACGATATCCCGCCCGACAGCGACGCAGACCGCGCCTTGCGCCTTCTCGGCCGCGATCGGCTCAAGGCTTCGGCGGAAATGTCGGATCTCGGCAGCTATCACAGCACGAGCGCGCCGCGGTTTGAGTTTTCGCCGCCCGGCGCATCGAATCTGCCCGTGCAGATCATCCTGATGCCGGCAAAACAATAAGAGACTGTCGCAGGCAGTCTCTTGAAGGATGGTTGGAACTTTATTGCCGCACGGCTTCCGTCGTGCGGATTTTTTTTTCGATCGCTTCGTTTGGCAGCATCTTTACGACCTGCGTATAGACGAGGTCAATGAGGAAGAACTGTGCCATTTTTGTGGCGACGGAGCCCGTCTCCAAAGCCGTTTCTCCCGCTATATAGGAGAGACCGACGTCGGAAGCTGCATACAGGCGCGAGGCGCGGTTCTCCGTGAGGGAGATGATGCGCAAATCGCGCTTGCGGCCGATTTCGACGGTCTGGAGGATCTCTTCCGTCTCGCCCGAATGGGATATGGCGAAGATGACGTCATTCGGCTCGAGGATCGCGGCAATCATGCGCATGGTATGGCTGTCGCACGGGGCGACACAGTCGAGACCGATGCGCATGAACTTGAAGTACGAGTCTTGTGCAATGATGCCGGAATAGCCGAGACCGACGAGTGCGATTCGCTTTGCTTGGATGAGTAGGGAAGCAGCCTTTTGGATCATGGCGTCTTCAATGATGTCCTGCGTCTTTTCGAGCGCGATCATGTTCGATGCGAGCAGCTTGCGCGCCGTCTCGCCTGCAGGCTCGTCGTTCTTGATGTTCTCGTGGCCGATGAATCGACCGATTTCTGCGCCTTCCCGCGCAAGGGCAGCCTTGAAATCGCCGAGGCTTGAAAAGCCGAGCTTGCGGACAAAGCGCGTGCATGTCGCTTCTGCCGTCCCGCTCGCGAGCGCGATTTCCGAAATGGTCATGCGCGGGATGTCGAGCAAATGCTTTTTGATGCAGGCGATGATTTTCTTGTCGCCCTTTGATACGCGGAATGATGGTGCGTCAAGCTGGCTCAGTATTTTCAATGTAAGCCCTCTATTCCAAATGCAGTTGTTCTTCCACTTCGTTCTTGATCACGGTGACTTGCGGCCCGTAGATGATTTGGATGCCGTTTCCGCTCGAGAGAATGCCGCGGCTGCCCGATTCCTTCAGCAGCCGCTCGCTCACTTTGTCCGGATCCTTGACGGTCACGCGCAGGCGCGTCGCACAGCAGTCAAACTCCACGATGTTGTCCTTGCCGCCAAGCCCCTCGATAATCAGGTCGGCGCGGTATCCTGCACCGTCTTTTTCGGACGCGCTTGCCGCATCTGACATGTCGTCTTCGTCGTCCTCACGGCCGAGCGTTTTGAAGTTGAACTTTTGGATGAGAAACTTGAACGAGAAGTAGTAGAGGAAGAACCAGGGAATGCCGACCATGGGGATGTAGAGCCAGTTCGTCTTGGCATCGCCCTGAAGGACGCCGAAGAGGATGAGGTCAATGCAGCCGCCGGAGAACGTCTGCCCAACCGTGATTTGCAGGATATGGGCAATCATGAAGGCGCAGCCGTCAAAGAAGGCATGGAGGACGTAAAGAGCTGGGGCGACGAACAGGAAGGAGAACTCGATCGGCTCGGTGATGCCGGTCATGAAAGACGTGAGCGCAGCCGAAAGCAGAAGGCCGCCGACGACCTTGCGCTTCTCCGGTCTTGCCGTATGGTACATGGCAAGGCATGCGCCGATCAGGCCGAACATCATCGTGATGAAACGGCCGGACATGAAGCGGGAAATGCCGATGTAGTAATGCTGTGTGCTGGGATCGCCGAGCTGGGCGAAGAAGATGCGCTGCGTGCCCTCGACGAGCTGTCCGTTGATGACTTCCGAACCGCCGAGCGCCGTCGTCCAAAATGGCAGATAGAAGATGTGATGCAGGCCGAACGGGCCGAGCATGCGGAGCACGAAACCGTAAATCAGTGTGCCGATGTAGCCGGTCGAATCGACAATGCCGCCCATGCCGAGGATGATCTTTTGAACATGAGGCCAGACGAGGAACATGATGCAGCCGAGGAAGATGGCCGAAAACGAGCAGATGATCGGCACGAAGCGCGAGCCGCCGAAGAATCCGAGAAATGGCGGAAGCTCAATCTTGTTGAACCGTTTGTGCAGGGCATACGTCATGAGGCCGACGACGACGCCGCCGAATACGCCCGTTTCGAGCGTCTGTATGCCGAGGCTCATGCCTTGGCCGACGCCTGCAAGGTTGTCCTTGGCGAGCGTGCCCGTGATGATGAGCAGGGCGTTGATCGTCGCATTCATGACGAGCAGCGCGAGCACGGATGCAAGTCCTGCCGTTCCCTTGTCCGTACGCGCAAGCCCGACCGCAATGCCAACGGCGAAGAGGATGGCGAGGTTGGCAAAGACGATATTGCCTGCCGAGGCCATGATGGCGAAAACGTTTTGCAGCCAACCGATGTCAAGAAACGGATATGCCTTGACGGAGTTCGGGTTTGAAAGCGCGCCGCCGATGCCGAGCAAAAGACCGGCAGCCGGCAGGACCGCAATCGGCAGCATGAAAGACTTGCCGAATCGCTGGGCCTTGGCGAAGAAAGAATGATTGCTGCTTTCTTGCGAGAAGATGCCCATAGGAAGACCTCCCTTTTAAGATACAACGAAAAGAAAAATGCACAATCGAATCATAACATAGAATGAAATGATTTGCAATTTGCAAAGAAATCAGCATGAAATGCAAAGAAAAATGAAAATAACCGCGAGTTTGCAAGGGGGCGTGCAACTGCGGTTATGCTCATTTGACTGGGCCTCTAGGAATGGACACGATGCTCCTGGAGAAAGTGATAGAGCGCGCCGAGCATTCCTGCGGTGTTCTGCGTGGCGGCGAATGCAACTTTTGTTGCACCGTAGACACTCGGCACGAGGCGCTCGCGAAGTCTCGCTTCGAGCAATGGGCGAAGCACGGCTTCGCGCGCCATGATCCCGCCGCCCAGAATGATGCAGTCGGGATTTGCAACGCAGACAACATTTGTGATGGCATCGGCGAGCGACGCGATGAGCGTTTCGACGGCGTCCTTTGCGGATGCGTCGCCTTCGTCGAGGAGCGCGAATACCTGCTTGCCGTCGAGACTGCCTTCCGGCAAGGCTTTTGTCCGTTCGACGTCTTTCACGAGACGCGTTGCGGAGCAGTTCTCATGGAGACGCCCGCTCGGAACGCGCATATAGGCGATTTCGCCCGCGCTTGCGCTCGTGCCGTGCACGACGTGCCCGTCTACGATGAGACAGCCGCCGATGCTCGTGCCGACCGTTATGGAAAAGAGCGATTTTGCGCCTTTTCCCGCGCCCTTCCATAGTTCGCCGAGTGCGGCGCAGTTGACGTCGTTTTCGACCGAGCAGGGCAGGGAGAATCGTCCTTCTATGACGGTGCGCCAATTCGTACCCGTGTAGTTTGGGATAGAGGAGGGAAGTGCATACGTGATCGTGCAAGAGGCCGTGTCCACCATGCCTGCCGTGGAAATGGCGACACCCTCTGCAGCATCGCCGCGCAGGGACTCGACAATATGGCAGACTTTCTGGACGATTCCGGGTCCCCCATGCGAGAGCGCTTCCGTCGGCATGGCGTCCTGCGTGATCAGCACGCCGTTTGCGTCGGCCGTGCCGTACTTGATGGCCGTGCCGCCGATGTCCATGCAGATATACATAGCGATTCCTCCTCGTTCTCCGCAGCTTGCCATACGGCAGGCTGCGAGGCCTCATCCTCTGATGCGCACCTTGAAAATTCCCTTCTTGAGCGGTGCGGGAGCATCGAGCATGACGCCTGGGCGGTGGACGTCCTCTGGAAAGCATAGGAGGAAGTCGCCGGGGTGCATGGTGACGGAGGCAGTCGCCTCGCCGGTCGCGGGGACGTAGTCACGGTCTTTTTCATACGTGCCCGTCTGCATGCGTTCGATGGGTGCGAGGTCGATGCGCTCGCAGCCTTCCGCGAGGACGTGGATATCGAGGTAGTCGCGGTGCGCTTCCCAGCCCTTTTCCTCGGATGGGCCGGTCGTGTAGTGCGCGATGTTGACGTAGAGCGCGTCGCCTGCGATGTCGTTCCGCCCTTTTGGAAGTGCGCTGAGGTCATGTGTCCGCGCAAAGTCGATCGCTTCCTGTACTTCCCTGGGAAGAAAAGCGTACGTTTTTTCATGGGAAAGACTGCCGTAAATCATGATGGCCTCCTTGTGGTCAGGGATGCGGGGTAAAGACGGTCGTGCCGTTCGGAGCTTCGTAGCTCGGTTCCGTCATCCGGCTGACGAGGCTGCCGACCAAGATGGAGAGCGTGATCGTGATGAACGTATACGCCCAGAACGAAACAGAGGGAACGAAGTATTTCAGGTAGATGACGACGGCTGTCGAGACGATGAAGCCTGCGAGAGCGCCCTTGGCGTTGGCGCGGGGGCAGAACGCGCCGAGGACGAACATGCCGGCGAGCGCGCCGAGCGCAAGCCCGATGAAGCTGTTGAACCATTCGTAAGCGGAATGGATGTTGCTGCCGGCCATGATGATGGCGACGACGATGGAGAGAATGCCGACGCCGAGCGAGATGAACTGCGCGATGCGCGTTTGGCGTTTCATGGGCATTTCGGGGTCGGCGACAGACTGGATATCGAGCACCCAGCTCGTTGCAACGGAGTTGATGCCCGTTGAGAGGGTCGATTGCGCAGCGGCAAAGAGTGCGGCGAGCAGGATGCCCGTGAGCCCTGTCGGAAGCTCGTAGGTGATGTAAGCTGCGAGCACGAGGTCGCGGCGGTCGGTCATCAGAAGATCCGGGTTCTGTGCGTAGAACACGAAGAGACTCGTGCCGACCAAGAAGAATACCGTCGCAGAGAAGATGGAAAGCACGCCATTGCCAAGCGTCATTTTGTTGAGCTGCTTGACATCCGTCGTCGTCGTGAAGCGCTGGACGATGTCCTGGCTTGAGATGTAGGAGGCAAAGGTGCTGAGACCGCCGCCGATGAATACGATGAAGACGCTCGTCGAAAGGATGTCGGGGCTGATCCAATGCTCGGTTTCAAACAAGAACTTGTGCCCTGTCGTCAGCGTATCCCAAATGGTGCCGAAGCCGCCGTTTATGCTGCCGATCATGACGATGAGCGTGAGTGCAATGCCGACGATGAGCACGGTGCCTTGGATGAAATCGGTATAGAGGACGGCCTTTAGCCCGCCCGAGTAGGAGTAAATGATGGCAATGACGCCCATGACAACGATGAGCAGATTGACATCGATTCCCGTGAGTTGTGCGAGTGCGAGCGACGGCAGGTACATGATGATGGACATGCGCCCGAGCTGGAAGAGGATGAACATGATTGCGCCGAGCATGCGCAGCCGCTTGCTTTCAAACCGCTTTTCCAAGTAGTGATAAGCCGTGTCGATCTCAAGTCGGCTGTAGATGGGCAGGAAGAAGCGGATGGTCAGCGGTATCGCGATGAGCATGCCGATTTGTGCCCACCAGAGGATCCAGGAGCCGTGGTAGGAGTTGCCGGGAATGGAGAGAAAGGAAATGGGGCTCAGAAGCGTAGCGAATATGGAGACGCAGGTGACATACCAAGGAATGGTTCCGTCTCCTTTGAAGAACTCCTTGCCCTGCATGTCTTTCTTTGAGTAGTATAGGCCTGCGAGCAGCACGCCGCCAAGGTATACGATCAGGACGACCGTATCAATCCAAGTAAAACCTTCATGCATTTGTATCTCCTCCAAATAGATTCGTTTGAAGATTTCAACACATTTAGGAAACACGCTCCAAAAGGAGCGCATTTCCATGCAGCTTACAGAGGGTCAGGGGATAGGGGATCGTCGCAAATCAGAAATACGTTTTGTAAATCTCCTTTGCCCGTGCGCGCATTTCCGGGGTATACGCCTTCATCGGCTCACGGCAAGCGCCGGCGTGGACGCCTTCTTCTTCCAACAGGAGCTTTATTGTGCCGTAGAGACCGTTGCCGAGTATATCGGTGATGAGATCGTTTGTGACGTGCTGGATTTCGAGTGCTTCCTTGGTCTTTCCTGCGCGGGCGAGGTCGAAAATCTGTCGTGCGCGCGGCCCGTTGACGTTGTATGTCGAGCCGATTGCGCCGTCCACGCCGAGCACTGTCGCGGGAAGCAGCATCTCATCGAAGCCCGCGAAAATAAGCTTGTCGGGGAATGTCTTGCGCATCCGCTCAAGAAGATAGAAGTCTGCCTGCGTGAATTTGACGCCGACAATTTTCTTGTCCTCAAAGAGCTTGCCAAACTGCGGCAGGCTCATGTCCACGCCCGTCAGGAACGGGATGGAGTAGATGACCATGCGGTTATCGACAGGACCGATGATGCTTTCGTAGTAGTGGCGGATTTCGTCGAAGCTGAACTTGTAGTAGAATGGCGTGACAGCACTGATTGCATCATAGCCGAGATCCGTGACGAATTTTGCGAGTTCACAGGATTCCTTGAGGTTGATTGAGCCGACCTGCGCGATGAGGGTCACCGCGTCCTTTGCCTCGTCCTTCACGATTTCGAAGATTCGCTTTTTTTCGTCCGTCGCGAGCATGAAATTCTCGCCCGTGCTGCCGCCGACATAGAGACCGTCCATTTTCATCTTGTCGATGTCATGGCGGACAATTTGGCGTAGGCCGCTTTCGTTCAGCGTGCCGTCCTCATGGAATGAGGCGAGCAGGGCGGCGTAGAGGCCGCGTAAATCTCTCTTGGACATGATGGTTTCCTCCTTGCTGTAGGTCTGGTTGGTTGGCAAAGCGCATTATGAAATCGCTTCGATGAAACGCTTGGCGATGAGCTGGGGGCGCGTGATGGCAGAGCCGACAATCGCGCCGTGCACGCCGGTCCGCATGGCTTCTTTCAAATCATTCGGCGTATTGATCCGCCCTTCGGCAAAAACGGGGACGGCTGCATCTGATGCAAGGCTGCGCATGAGCGCAAAGTCGGGACCAGTCCGTTTTTTGCTGTATGGCGTGTAGCCCGACATGGTCGTGGAGATCGCATCCGCCCCGAGCCTTGCGGCCTTTATGCCCTCCTCGTAGGTCGAAATGTCGGCGAGCACGAGCGTGTTCGCTTCGTGGACGCGTGCGATGAGGTCGCGGATGTCCGTCTTCTTCGGCCGCTCACGGTCCGTCATGTCGAGCGCGACCATCTCGCAGCCCGTTTTGAGGAGCAGGTCGACCTCCCGCATCGTTGGCGTGATGTAGATGGGGGAGTCTGCATAGTTCTGCTTGATGAGCCCAATGACGGGAAGCTGTGCGATGCGGCGTATCTCCTCGATATCGGCGACGCTCTGCGCGCGTATGGCAGCGGCTCCCGCCTCCTTTGCCGCGTATGCCATGCGCCCCATGATGAAGGGGCTGAACAGTGGCTCGTCAGGGAGTGCCTGGCAGGAAACGATCAGCTTGCCCTTGACCGCGTCGAAGAAATTCATGGATATACCTCCAATTTTCATAAATGAAATATTTTTTCTTATTTCGATAGAATTATATCATATAATTCTAGAAAATGCAAATATATTTACTGCTTATAATATGTCGTCCCGCCGACAACGGTGCGGCGCATGCGAAAATCGCGGTCGAAAATGGCGAAATCGGCGGTCTTTCCCTCGGAGAGAGAGCCAATTTCATCGTAGAGACCGAGTTCTTTCGCAGGGGTCCGCGTTACCATTTCGATGATGGAGGGAATGGGCGCGCCTGTGTTCGTGCGGAAGATGCGCAGCCCGTCGTTGAGGCAGAGGACACTTCCGGCGATCGTCCCGTCTGCAAGCGTCGCAAGCGTGCCGCGGACGGTCACCTTCTGCCCGCCGAGTTCGGATGGCCCGTCGCCAAGCCCGCAGGCGCGGAGCGAGTCGGTGATGAGGATGAGGTGCTTCCCGTCTTTTGCATGGTAAATGATGCGCTGCATGGTGGGATGGAGGTGGACATTGTCGCAAATCAGCTCGCAGTTCGCCGTCGAATCGAGCGCAGCACCCAATACGCCGGGGCGGCGGTGGTGCAGTCCTGTCATGGCATTGCAGAGGTGCGTGATATGATGCGCGCCCGCCTCAATGGCGTGTGCCGCCGTCTCATAGTCTGCTGCCGTATGGCCGATGGAAACGACGATGCCGTGTGCGGTGCATGCCTTGATGAATGCATTGTCCGGGAGCGTTTCGGGGGCGACCGTGATGATCTTGATTACGTCCGCATAAGGCTCGATGGTGGAAAAGTCGGCAGGGAGGATATGCGCCGCATCCTGCGCGCCCTTTTTGGAGGGCGCGATGAAAGGCCCTTCCATGTGGCAGCCGAGCACGCGTGCGCCGTGCGCGTCCCCGTGCATGGCATGGCGGATCGTGCAAAGGGCGTGCGCGATGTCCGAAAAAGCGCAGGTCATCGTCGTCGGCAGGTAGGCGGTCACGCCCGTCCTCGCTTGGAAGAGACTCATCTTGTCGAGCGCGTCAGAGTCCGCGTCCATCGTGTCCGCGCCGTCGCAGCCGTGGATATGGACGTTGAGGAATCCCGGCGCGACGTAAGCGCCGCCTGCGTCATAGACTTCTTCCAGGTCGGCGTGGCCCGCGTCTTTCCCCTCTGGCCGGATCGCGCGGATTTTTTCGTCGTAGAGGAGGGTCAAGCCTTCCCTGGAGCAGAAGTGTCCCGTTTCATCGGGGACGATGAGAATCCCGTTTCGGATGGCTTTCATCATGCGAGCTCCTTCCCCTTTGCGGTGAGCAGGCTCCCTGCCTCGCGGTCGACGATGAGCGTCACATGGGGATGGAGCTGCAGGATGGAAGCAGGGACGGCTGGCGTGATCGTGCCTTCCCATGTGTCCTTTACTGCTTGCGCCTTTTCCGCCCCGCTCGCGAGCAGGAGAATGTGCCGTGCCTGAAAGATCGTGCCGATTCCCATGCTCATCGCCTCGCGCGGCACGTCCTTTTCCGAGGTGAAGAACCGCGCATTCGCCGCAATCGTGTTCCCCTTCAGCGCGACCTTATGCGTCGTGCGTGTGAAGCAGTCTGCGGGCTCGTTGAAGCCGATGTGCGCGTTGCGCCCGATGCCGAGAAGCTGCAGGTCGATGCCGCCTGCCGCCTCGATGGCCTTTTCGTAGCGCATGCCCTCTGCTGCTGCATCGTCTGCCAGCCCATCGGGGAAGAAGATGCGCTCGTTTCGGATGTTGACATGGTTGAAAAGGTTTTCATGCATGAAGCGATGATAGCTCTGCTCGTCATTCGGCGAAAGGCCGACATATTCGTCAAGGTTGAACGAAGTTGCCTGCGAGAAGTCCAGTCCGACCGTCTCATATAGGTGGATGAGTTTCTGATACAGCATGACGGGCGTGCTGCCCGTCGCGAGGCCGAGGACGGAATCGGGCTTCAGCCAAAGCTGTGCTGCGATGATTTTGGCAGCTTCCTCGCTCATGCTTTCGTAGTGGTCTGTGAAGATGATGCGCATGACAGGTGCTCCTTTCTGACATATAGAAGTTCGTCTTCATAAGAATATACCACGTGAAACTAAATAATGCAAATAAATTTCATAAAACTCTTTATACCTTCAAAAATAAAAGCATGTAAAGAAAAATTATTTCTTTACATGCAAGGGATGGATTTCTTGTTTGCACGTACGCCTTAGGTTGGAAATCGCTGCCGCCCGCAGACGTCCTCGCGCGCAATATCGAAATTGCGTTCCTCGTGCTTTCGGGGCTTTGCCTCATGGGGACGATTCCCTCAACGGCAAGGCGCAAGTAGTCCGAGAACCTGCCGCGCCGTCCGCGCGAGGTTTTCACGCGCCGTCGCGGGATGCATGGCCTTATCGAGTGCCATGGGCATGGAGAGAATCGGGAAAAAGGCGTCGATTCCCGCTGCATTGACCGTTTCTGCACCGCGCTTTGCGCCGCCGCAGAGCGCGACGGTGCGGCAGGCGGGGCGGCACTTCTTCGCGAGGGCGGCGACGGCGACGGGCGCTTTTCCCATGGCACTCTGTTCGTCCATGCATCCCTCGCCCGTGACGAGGAGGTCGGCACGGGCGAGCGCCTCGCGTATCGCGGGAATTGCCGATAGGATGAGAGCGCCGCCGGGCACGAGTGAGCCGCCAAGAAAGGCGGAGAAGGCAAAGCCTAGCCCGCCTGCCGCGCCCGCGCCCGCACGATCCATCGCCGCCACGCCCGTGGCGCGTCCGGCGATTTCGGCGAAGTGACGGATGTCGGCGTCCATGCGCGTGACGATTTCAGGCGTCGCGCCCTTTTGCGGGCCGTAGACAGCGGAGCAGCCGTTTTTGCCGCAGAGCGGGTTCGTCACGTCGCAGGCGATGGAAAATGCCGCTTCGCGCACTGCGCCGTCCAGCGCCGCGAGGTCGATCACGGCAACGTCCCCGAGATCGCCTCCTGTGATGCCGGCGGGCGAGCCGTCTGCCTTTTGAAACCGCACGCCGAGCGCCGAGAGCATGCCGAGGCCGCAGTCGTTCGTCGCGCTGCCGCCGATGCCGATGATGAAGTGCCGGCAGCCTCTGTGCGCGGCGGCGCGTATGAGCTCGCCGACCCCGTACGTCGTCGTGCGGAGCGGATTGCGTTTTTCCGTTGGGACCATCGGCAGGCCTGCCGCGTCTGCCATCTCGATGACGGCGGTCTGCGTCTTGGGCAGATAGCCATAGCGGCTTTCGATTGGCTCGCCGAGCGGTCCCGTTACCGTCACGTGCTCGATGCTGCCGCCTAGCCCTGCCGTGAGCGCCTCGACCGTTCCCTCGCCGCCATCGGCGAGCGGAAAGACGCGCACCTGTGCGGATGGGTCACGCGCGAGAAGCCCGTTTCGTGCGGCCTCGCCTGCTTCGAGGGAGGAAAGGCAGCCTTTGAAGGAATCGATTGCTACGACGATATTCATATTGCCAGCTCCCTTTTCTTGAAGACTCGGATCTTTTGGAGACAGGTCATAGCAGAATGAGAGAGGCGGCAAAGATGGAAATCATGGAGACCATGCCGACGACAAGCGTCATCATCGTCTGTGTGCGATAGCCGTCCTGTGGATCCATGCCCGTGAAGTTCGTGACGACCCAGAAATAACTGTCGTTTGCATGCGAGACGGTCATTGCGCCTGCACCGATTGCCATGACGGTGAGAAGCGCCGCCATCGGCGTCGTGAGGCCGAGTGCTGTCATCATCGAGGCGCTGTCGGAGAACATGCCCATGATGCCGGCCGTCGTCGTGATGGCAACCGTCGAAGAGCCCTGCGCCGTCTTTAAGATGGCAGAAATGACAAACGGGAAGAAGATGCCGACACTTGCGAGAAATGACGCATTGGTCTTCATGAATTCGACGAACCCTGCCGCCGAGATGACCTTGCCGAGCACAGCGCCGGCTGCCGTGATGAAGAGGATGGGACCGACCGTCTTGAGCGTTTCCTCCGTGACTTGGTAGAACATTCCCATTTTGCCTGTCGCGAACAGCAGGTAGACCGTGAAGAGAAGACCGACGATCAAGGCGATGATCGGCGTGCCGAGGAACTTCAGTCCCGTCGCGGCAGCGCCTTCCATGCCTGCCATTGCGGCAATCGAGCCGAGCGCCATGAGGAGAATCGGCACGATGATCGGAGCGAAGGAAGCGCCTGCACTCGGCAGTCTGCCGTACTCGGCGACGAGCGCATCGTAGTCCTTTTCGACCGTATCGGAGGCGTCCTCCGGGTCTTGGATCTGGATGTCCTGATTTGCGATATGGCGCGAGAAGAGATAGGCGGCGACCAGCGCGGGGATGGAGGCGGCGATGCCGACCAAGATGACGGCGGCGAGATCGTCCGCGAGTCCCAAGAAGCCTGCAGCGGCAATCGGTCCCGGCGTCGGCGGGATAAAGACGTGCGAGACGTATAGGCCGCCGGAGAGCGCGACCGCCATGCCGACGGGGCTTGCATTCCTGAGCTTCTTGCAGAGCGCCTTGCGAATGGGGTTCAGGATGACGAACCCGCTGTCGCAGAATACGGGAATCGAGACGATCCAGCCCATCAGCATGATGGCGAGCTGCGGATGCTTCTCGCCGACGCAGCGGATGACGACATCGGCGAGGCGGATCGCGCCGCCCGTGCGCTCGAGCACGAGACCGATCAATGCTCCGAGGATGATGACGAGACCGATGCTTGAGAAAATACCGGAAAAGCCTGCGCCGACAATGCCCGGGATCTTCGCAAGCGGCAGCCCGACGGCGATGGCAAGCAGAAGCGACGTGCCCATCAGCGAGAGAAACGGATGGATCTTGAGCTTGGAGATGGCGACAATCATTACGATGATTGCCAAGAAAAATGTGATGAGAAGCGGGATGCCGGTCATAATGAAACCTCCTTTTCACAATAGATCGATTATGTATTGAACTAAAGCTATTGTAGCATAGAAAAGCAGCATGGGAATATGTCTTCTAGAACATATTTCCTGCTGCTTTTATGGTCTTTCCTATAAGGTCAGACGAGCTGCTTCACTTCGGGATAGAAGTAGAGGACGAGATAGAAGACGGCGCTTGCGCGCAGGGAGCGTGGGTCGTAGCCCGTGCGCCGGGCGATTTTCCGCAGATGCTGCTGGAGGGTGTTCTTGTGGATGTAGAGCGCAGCGGCGGTCTTTGCAATCGAGCCGTCGTGCTCGTAGTAACATTCGAGCGTGCGGAGCGCTGCCTCGCGTTCGAGCGGCGTGTAGCCGTGAAAGATTTTCTCGATGTAGTCGCGCTTCGCGCTGAGCGGGATGAAGTCGGCGACGATTTCCATATTGATTTCGGCGTAGCTCTTGATGGATACATTGCCCTTGCGGCGGCAGGAGGCAAGCGCCTTCTGTGCCTGCAGGTAAGCCGTGTGCAGATGCGTGTTGTCGGCGGCGGGCGCATCGATGCCGATGCAGAGCGTGGGGGAAAATGCGGCGGCATGACGTAAAAGATCCCGTGCGAAGGCAGCAATTTCCTCGTCGTCCGAAATGCTCGTCAGAAGCACGATGTTCTGTCCCATCATTGTGCAGCGGCAGCATGGATCGCGGCGGCATGCGTCTGCCTCAAGCGCGCGGCAGATATCATGCAGGTCGTGCGAAGCATGGTCCTTTAGACCCGCGACGAGCACGCGGCGCGGAATGAGAAGGTCGATGCCGAGACCATGCCCGCGCTCCATATTCGATTTCGTCAGGAAGGTCTCGCTTGCCGTCAGAAGCTCTTCGAGAAAGGCATGTTTCTGCCGCTCGCGTGAAGCCTGCTCGCGCAGGTGTTCCTGCTCGTGGACGAGCAGTTCCGTCATCTTGCGGATGACATTGGCGAGCGGCAGGATCGTATCGTAGCCGCCCGTGATGCCAAGGACGCCGATCGGCGCGCCCGATGCCTTCAGCATGAAATTTGTCCCCGGACGCGCGCCGGGGTAGTCGTGCGTGGTGAAGATCCGAAGCTCGTCCAAATTTTCGGCGATGATGCGCGCGGCTCCGCCGTGATACGTTCCGACGCGATTCGGATCGGTGCTCGCGATGATGTGCCCCGTTGTGTCCATCAAATTGATTTTTTGCGGCAGGACGCTGTTGATCTCGCGTACGATTGCCATAGCCTGCTGCGTTTCCAGTTGCATAGCCTTCGCTTCCTTTTCTGCCTCGTATTATAGCATGACGATAAACATACGGAAAGAAAAGAGAGGAGCACGGCGGCGTATGGCGTATGGCGTATGGTATAATGATCCTAGCGGAAAGGAGAGATGGCGATATGGAACGCTATTGTACCAATTGCGGCAAGCCATTGAAGGCGGTGGATCGTTTTTGTGCGAACTGCGGGAAACCATGCCCGATTTCTTCGCGTGAGCGTGCCGCGCCCTCTTGCAGTGCCGTGCGCAGGGAAGAGCCGAGCGGCCTTTGGAAATTCCTCGCAGGCTCGGCGCTCGGCGTAATGGTCGCCAATCTCTTCGGACACGCCTCTCATGATGCACAGGCAAATGCCATGGCGCAGGCTTCGGCGGCGGATCATCATGCTCAGGGCGGCGATGCGGATTACGATGCCTACCTGGAGGGCTATCGGGAAGGGCATCAGGACGCGCTGGACGACGACTTCCGCGAGCCTGTCGATTATGGCGACGAAGACGATGCGGACGACTATGCGTACGATGGGGGATGCGATGACGACATGGACATGGATTCCGACTGCGATGACGATTGTGACGACGGCTATGATGATTACGATGATTACGATGAAGAAGACTGAGCGATAAAGAGGGGATAGGATTGTAGCCCTCCAACAAAAGTTAGATTCTCTAGGGCAGGTCAAACTTAGAGGAGGAAGACCCTGCTAAAATAGCGCGAGCATCAAGCCGCCGACCGCGATCAAGGCAATCGCGGCGGCGTGCAGGAGGCTGACTTCCTCGTGAAAGAGAATGACGGCAAGCACGACGGCGAAAACGACGCTGAGCTTGTCGATGGGAGCGACCTGCGAAACCGTTCCTGTCTTTAGCGCCATGAAGTAAAAGAGCCACGACGTCGCGCCTGCGATGCCGCTGAGCGTGATGAAGAGGAGCGCCTTGCGGTCGGCAAAGACGGCGCCGAGGCCTGCCGTATGTCCCTCCGCAGCCATGACGCCGATGAGGAACATCGCCATGATGACGGCGCGGACAGCAGTCGCGGCGCTGCTGTCGAGTCCCGCAAGTCCGACCTTGCCGAAGATGGAAACAAATGCAGCGGAAATCGCTGACAGCAGGGCGAAAACGAGCCATGAAGGCATAGGAAGGACTTCCTTTCTGCTTGGCGCACTGCGGATGATTGGATCGAGTTGGCGCCCTGCGATGATCGGATCGAGCTGTTTGGGGGCAGAAGCGGGTTGAATTTATTATAGCGTAAAGAAAACGGTGCGTCATCCGAAAAATCATCCGTTTTAAGCGGGCAGGAAGAAGAGGATGAGGATGGGCTCTGCTGCCATTGATTTTCGTCAGGGGATTTGCTATAATAAGCGCAAACAGAATAGTTAAGATCTTGGGAGTCTCGTTCGGGAGGCTGAGAGTGTATGAAACAGACCAATATCATCTGATCAACTTCATGGTTGCGTAGAGAGTATCTTAAACAATACATGCGTTTTGCACACGGAATATGCCCCCTTTCAAGGCTTCATCATCTTGAAGGGGGTTTTTGCGTTGCAACATGTTTCGTATGAAGGCTGCCGCGTCGGCGTGCCCGGATCGCACCTCGACATCACGGGTGCCCGTTTCAGCCTGATGCCGATGTCCGATGATTTCCTTGCCATTATCTTAGGCGCGATACAGAAGGTCAATCGAACTAAGGTTTGGGCAAAGACGGACCCTACTTCGACGGTTTACCGAGGCGGCAGCATGGAAGTCTTCGACGCGCTGAAAGCGTGTTTTGTCTTCGGCTACCGCCCGCGCGTCCATGCTTCGCTTGAAGCCACGATTTCGAAAGGCTGTCCGGGCGATGTGGATGCGGATGCCGCCCTGTCCTTTGATGGGAGCCGCGTCAATGAATCCGCCAGCCAAGCGATTCATTTCCCTGTCATTGGCAAGTTTTCCGTCTACCCGATGGGCACGGAGGACTATATGCATTGCATTGAAACCGCGATCAATCGCGGCATAGACAAGGGAATTGTTACGGGAACGGGGCATTACGTCACATTTCTTGGCGGCGATGTGCATGAAGTGTTTCGTTATATCGAAGAGGTATTCCATGAATTGGATGCAAACGTGAGCCATTTTGTGATTCAATTGACGCTGCTGTGCAATTTGCCGGAGGGAGAAGCACATGAATAAGAAACCATTGCGTCTGCGCGATTTTTTGCTGATCAGTTTCATCTGTGTGCTGTTTGGCGTATTCTATCTGTCGGCGGTTTACGCGGGCGGCATGCTTGGCGGGCTTTTAGCTCCCATGGGGCTGGGAATTTTAGGCTACGAGCCGTTTTACGGCATTTGGTTTATGGCACCCGTCTTTACGCTCTGCATCATTCGCAAGCCCGGAATCGGAATCCTTACGGAAATCATCGCGGCTGCAATCGAAGTGCTTTTGGGCAATATGTTTGGCGTGATTGTTTTGGTCAGCGGGTTTATTCAGGGGCTTGGCGTGGAGCTCGCATTCCTGAGCCGGAAGTACGCGAATATCACATACGGCACGACGATGCTCGGCGCTGCGATTGCGACGGTTTTTTCTTTTCTGTGGACGGGATTCCGCAGCAATTACCTCGCTCTCGATTGGCACGTTGTAACGGCGATCTTCATCATCCGGTTGCTGTCGGCGCTTTTCTTCACCGGGTATCTAAGCAAGCTCCTATGCGACAAGCTGCTGGAAACGGGCGTGGTGAAGGCGCGTGGATGAGCGCGATACGATCCTGCGCCTCCGCAATGCCCGCTTGGAAATCGGCGGTACGACGCTGTTTTCTGGCCTTTCCATGGAAGCAAGAGCAGGTGAAATCGTCCTGCTTGCCGGCAGGAGCGGCGTCGGAAAGAGCAGCCTCATGCACGTCATCAGCGGCTATTATCCCAATGAAGATGCTGCAGTGGACTGTGAACAATTAGAGGTCGCAGGGCATGATCTGCGCGGCAAAAGCCTTTTGGAACGAACGCGTTACGTGCGATCGGTATTTCAAAATGCGCGATTGTCGTTTGCGATGGCAACGCCTTACGAAGAGATGCTATTCTGCTTGGAAAATTTTTGCGCTCCGGTTCATCAGATGGAAGAACGGGTCATGGAACAGGCGAGGGCGTGCAGGATACAGCCTCTTTTGCATCGCGAATTTGCCATGCTGTCAGGCGGCGAGCTGCAAAAGGTCGCCTTTGCCTGTGCAAGCCTCGTAGAGGCGCCTCTGTATTTGCTGGACGAACCCTTTGCCAATATCGACGAGGAAAGCATCCCGTATTTCATCGAGCGGATCAAGCGGTGGGCAGGGCAGGGGAAGGCGGTCTGTGTCATTGACCATCGGCTGGATTTTTGGGATTGGGTGGATCGTTGGTACTTGTTGGATGAAAGGGGAACGCTGCAAATTATCGGGGTGCCGCTCTCCGCTGCGGATACCGAAAGCCTGAAAGAGAATGGCCTAGTCGGAGACTTGCCGCCAAAATCGGCGAAACCAGAATGGCGGTATCCGCAGAGAGAAGTGCTCCGCCTTCAGGATGTGTCCATTTTTGTTTCCCCGGACGAGCCGCTCGTCCGGAATATCCATGTCCGCCTTCATGAAGGAGAGATGGCGGCGCTCATCGGGGCGAGCGGCGCAGGCAAGACGAGTTTCTTCAGGGCACTGTTGAAGCAGTGCCCCTTTCGCGGAAGCATTGAGCTATTGGGACGACCGTTGGGAAAAGTGAAAAAGAAGGAACTCTACGCGAGCGTAGGGCTTGTGTTTCAAGACCCGTCTCTGCAATTTATGGCCGTGCGGGTCAGCGAGGAGATTCGAATCAGCTTTCCGCATCTGCCTGAAGCGGCGCGGCAGGAATGGATGGGCAGGTTCCATTTTGATGCCGTGCAAGACGTATCGCCTTGGCTCATCAGCCAAGGACAGCAACGCCGTTTGGCATTTTTGACGATGGCATGCGGGGATAAGAAGATTCTTTTGGTGGACGAGCCGACCTACGGGCAGGATTTCCAACATGCCTGCCTCATCATGACGCTGCTGCAAGGCTTGTGCCGACGAGGGCTTGCCTGCATTTTTGCGAGCCACGACCGACGCTTTGTCAACCAATTTGCGCATCAAGTGATGCGGATCCGCGACGGAAGGATGGAGGTTCTTTGCCATGCGTGACCGATTGAACCCCGGCGTGCAGGTGGTCGCCTCGTTCCTTTTGTCGGTGCTTATTCTCGTGACGCATTCGTGGAAGCTCAATCTTTCGCTCGCGCTCCTGTCGCTCATTTGCATTGCCCTTTTCCGGCGGACGCCATGGCGGCACATAGTGCGGCTTTTGCTGGGACTGCTCTTTGTCGCGGGCGTTTATTTCTGGGCGGCGTACGTCCATCCAAATCCGGAGCATGTCATAGATTCCGCCAAGGATGCCGTTTGGTTTGCTGCGCTTGAGATGGGAAGCCGGATTTTCGCATTGGGCGCTATTGGCATCAGCCTTTGCGCGTCGATTGAAAGGAATTATTTCGTCGCGAGCCTCATTCGGCAATTCAGGGTACCCATCCCGATTGCGTATAGCGTCCTGGTCGCGATCCACTTTTTGGGGCTGATTCACAATTCGTATCGGCAAGCGGAATTGGCGCTGAGGATGCGAGGCCTTTCGGGGCTGTCTGCCCGTTTTCGGGCATTGCTCACGATGCTGGTACGGCTGATTCGCCAATCCGAGTATACTGCGATCGCCATGGAAGCGCGGGGGTTTTCCGAGAAGCGCGTGCAAAGGATCAATCCATCGATTACGAAGTTCGATATTGCTTATGTCGCCATGCTGGCCTGCTATGTGCTCGGCATCTTTCATTTCATGCGATAAAAGAATTGCAGGACTGGCAGGGGGCACGTATATGGGATGGGCGTTGGCACTGATTTACCTCGTTTGGGGCATGAACTGGGTCGTAATGAAAACGGCGAATCTCTATTTCCCGTCGACGCAGTTTGTCGCCTACCGCTTTGCAGTTGGCGCGGCGAGCCGTTTACGCCATGGATTGCGTGCGGCATGGCGCTGATTCTTGCCGGTATTGTCGTCGTGGTGCAAGCATTGCGCCCGCTCTGTACTCTAGCAGGACAGCCCTGCGGAGTCGCTTCTCGTATTGCCGCCATGGAGCGGCGTTTTTTTATTGGGGTGATGTTTACGTTGTTTCACGAAACATTCATTTTTTTAATATTTCACGATAAAGAACACGCTTCAAAGAGTTCCTGCAGAATGTCGGAAAGTTCAAGTTTCAGAACATTTAGATATTCTCCCTTTCGATAGACGAAGGAGAGCGCCCATCGCATGCCGTTTTCAGAGAGATGATACATCTCCGCATCGTGCTCTTGTCGGACGGTGTAGAGCGTCATCGCAGGGACGATGCCGAGCCCCATGCCGGCGGCTGCAAGCCGATAGACGGATTCGTTGCTGGAGGTCTCCATCGCAATGTGCGGAGCAGTCCCATACTGATGAAAAATGCCATCCACCATGTTGCGAATCCCTCGATTCCTGCGCAGCAAGACGAACGGTATGTCCTTCACCGCCTCGAAGTCCACAATGTCCTCCTGACGCAAGTGTTCTGCCCCCAATACGCCGTGTCGCGCGATCAGAAACAGCTCCTCCATAAATAGGGGATCCGCCTCAAGACCATCCTCCTCCCGAATATATGGGAGAAAGGCAAAATCAGCCTCTCCGCTGCATACGGCGTGCCGCAGTACCTCCGAATTTTTTTCGAGTGTATGGAGTTCGACGCCCGGGTATTTCTGATGGAATTTACGCATAACGAACGGGAGCACGTAAGCTGCCCGCGCGGGCGGAATTCCCATAACGATCTTTCCGCGTTTGAGCGTTGCAAGATCGGCAAGCTCCTCATGCAGATTGTTTTCGATTTGCAGGATCCTGCGTGCGGCATCGACATAGCGCTCTCCTGCCGGTGTCAGTGCAATCGGTACGGCAGAACGATCAAAGAGCACCGTACCGAGTTTCTTCTCCACCTTGGCAATGTAATGGCTCAGCGCCGGCTGTGTAATGAAAAGACTCTCTGCCGCCCGTGTCACATTGCGCGTTTCTGCAACCTTTAGAATGTAGCGAAGCTGCTTAAAATCCATCCTCCCACCTCCTTATCGCCGTCAAATTACGTATTTATTATACATGATTTCTTCCAAAATGTTCAAATAGAATTACGAATCGAATGAAACATTTGTATTCATCATGTATTTTTTTGCATGCTGTCGATAAAGTTAAAGCATTTCTCAAGGGCAGGATATCTCCTTAAAATATAGTCAAGATAAACAATAATTCGATAAATCGAATTGTTGTCGATGACAAGCATTTTGACGACGGCGGAGGGATTTCAAATGGCGTATAAGATTGGTCTGCTCTATGGCGACGGCATCGGTCCAGAAATTACGAAGGCAACCGAGGCAATGATGAAGGCGGCGGTCGGGAAACTCGGCATGGAGGTGGAGTTTCCCATCTATCCGATGGGCTGGCAGGGGATTCAGGAGTATGATGATCCCGTACCTGATGTGACGAAGGAGGGACTGAAAACCTGCGATGCATGGGTGTTTGCCCCGCACGACTCTGCATCCTACCCGGAAAAATATTTTGCTCGAACCAATCCGAGCGGCACAATGCGGCATTACTTTGATCTCTACGCGAATGCACGCCCCGCAAAATCTTATCCGGGTGTCAAGAGCCGTGTCGGTGAGGCAGATGTTGTCGTATTCCGCGAGAACTCAGAGGGCATGTTGCCGGACCGCAATATGTATAAGGGCTGGGGTGAGTTCATGATCGACGAGGACACGGTCGTCCTGAACGGCGTCTTTACGCGCAAGGCAACGGAGCGCATTGCGCATGAGGCATTCAAACTCGCCATGAAGCGCCGCAAACACGTCACCATCGTACACAAGGCGAACGTCATCCAGTGGAGCTACGGTCTCTTCCGCTCCGTCTGCTACGAAGTCGGGGAAAAATACTATCCCGAGGTTAAGGTCGATGACTTCCACATCGACGCAATGGCCTCCCATATGGTGAAGCGCCTGCATGACTTCGACGTCATCGTCACGACGAACCTCTTCGGTGATATCCTCTCCGATTTGGCGGGCGAGCTGACGGGCAGCCTCGGTCTCGGCCCCTCGATCAACACGAATGCGACGCAGTGCATGGCGCAGGCGGCACATGGCTCGGCACCGGATATTGCAGGGCGAAACATCGCGAATCCTGTCGGTCTCATGCTATCCGCAGTCATGATGTTCCAATGGCTTGCAACGAACCGCAGCGATCCCAAGCTCCAACGGGCGGCAGACTGCATGGAGCGCGCCGTGCTTGATACGATGAAGGCTGGCACGCTGACGCCGGACATGGGCGGCAAGGAGAGCACGACGGGCTTCACGCAGGAAGTTGTCCGTCGGATTCATGAATAACCATGAGTAGGGCATTTTGTTTTCCATGCACGGAGGCTTGCTGCAGAGAAGGAGGTCAATTAAATGACGGCTCGGGCGGGCAAGAAAACGCAATCCGTTCTATACGGATGTATGGATGAAACTGTCATGATGTTCATCAGCGGCTTTCTGATCTGTGCGGCAGGACCCGGTGCGATTCCCTCGCTTGCAATCATTCCCGTGCTCGCCGTTCCGATCGCCAGATCCTCCGGGCTGAATCCGATCCTGCTGTGTCTTGCGGGGCAGATGGGCGTGCAGGCCGGACGCATGTCGCCCATCACGCCGGAGGCTGCCGTCGTCCTTCAGCTTATGAACGATCAGGGGCTTGCCGCATCTTCCATGGGGACGATGCCCATCCTGTACTGCATGCTGTTTACCGAGATTCTTCTTTTTGCATGCTGTTTCCTGTATTTCAAGGGATGGAAGGTCAGCGAGCCGGATGCCGACGCGCCGGAGGACGGGGAGCTGACGTTCAGCTCGGATCAGTTCGTGACGCTCGGCGGACTCGTTGTCATGCTCGTCTGCGTTCTCGTACTCAAGATGAACGTCGGACTTACCTCCTTCCTTGTGGGATCGGTCTTGATCGCGCTGGGCTATGGCTATGAAAAGGCTGTGGTAAAGGGGATTCCGTGGGATGTCATCCTGATGGTTCTTGGCGTCGGAATGCTGATGCAGGTCATGATGATGTCCGGCGGTGTGGATGTCCTCTCCGCTGCACTCTCGTCGCTTATGACATCGAGCACGGCGGCGGCGGTCATGGTTACGACGGCGGGCATTCTGTCCTTCTTCAGCTCAGGGCTCGGCGTGGTATTCCCAACGCTCATCCCGACGGTAAGCAGGATTGCCGCGTCGCTTCCGGGCGTCAATCCCGTGGAACTCGTCGCGATGATCGTGATCGGCGGGACGGTAACGGGCTTCAGCCCTGTCTCGACGGCGGGTGCGCTCATCATGTCTGCCGTTTCGGTGGATGGGGATGAGAAGAGGAAAAACGAAGGGAATCAAAATATCCTGTTTCGCGATCTTTTCGTCGTCGCGTTCTTCGCACTGATCATCTCCGCCGTAGCGAGCATACTCGGGGTGTATCTGCTTCTCCTTTAAGGTTCATCCACTCTTTTCGAATATACAAATCTGTGTACGTATAAAACAACGTTAAAACATCTCACGAAAAAGTGCCTTTTCTATCATAGAACAGGATAGGTGAGAAGCAATAGGGGGATCGGCTATCTGCCTTGGGGCGGGGCCAATCTCTGAATAGAAGAAGGAGGTCGGAGTAAATGAGAGTCGGTCTGATCCACACGACGATGAATTCGATTGAGCCGAGCAATGCAGCCTTCCATACGATGAAGGATGTCGAGACGATCAATTTCCTCGATGAGAGCGTGATGCCGGAGCTGCGGAGATGCGGTGCAACGCCCGCAATCCGACGCAGGATACTGGCGCTCGCGGGACATGCGGAGGAAGCCGGTGCCGCCGGCATCATGCTGAACTGCTCGCTGATGAGCCCGCATGTCGCTGCGCTTGCTCCCTACGTCGGCGTTCCGCTGATCGGCGCGGATATCGCGATGCTGGAATATGTTGCCGCAAACGCGCAGCGTGCGGGCGTGATCGCAACGGTGCCAAAGGCGGGCGAGACGACGAAGGCACTGCTCACAGAGATGGCGGCGTCGCACGGGAAAAATATTGCGGTCGATTTGCACATCGCAGACGGCGCATTCGAGGCGCTGAACGAGGGGAATGCTGCACTGCACGATGAGATGATCCGACAGGCAGCACACGCCTTTGACGGCAAAGTGGACAAGATCGTATTCGCTCAGATCTCCATGGTGCGTGCGCTGACACCAGACTTCCGCACGGAGACGGAGATCGTCACCAGCCCCGTGATCAGCGCGCGGACACTCATGGAGCGGATTCGGGAGGGAGGAAAATCAAATGCATAAGCGCTGGCTGAAATTACTCATCTGCTTTGCCGCAGGCGCCGCACTCTACTTTATGGAGCCGCCGATGGGAATGGAGCAGCAGGCGTGGCGGCTCTTGAGCATCTTCCTCACCACGATTCTGGGCTTTATCCTGCAGCCGTTTTCCATCGGCGTTACAACCTTTCTCGCCGTGACGATTACGGCGATGACTGGCGTGCTCAAGCCCGGTCAGGCGCTCAGTGGGTTTTCGAGCGGCACGGTCTGGCTGATTGTGTCGGCCTTTCTGTTCTCCCGCAGCTTCATCAAGACGGGACTCGGGCGGCGTCTCGCCTACTCCATGATGAAGCGCTTCGGCGACAGCTCGCTGAAGCTCGCGTATACGCTGGTGTTCAGCAATTTTATCATCAGTCCCGCCATTCCGTCGAATACGGCGCGCGGCGGCGGCATCATGTTCCCTATCGTCAAGAGCCTTGCGGAGGCACTTGACTCAAAGCCAGGCCCAACGGCACGCAAGATCGGGGCATTTCTCATTCAGACCGTATGTCAGGGCGACAATGTCGCATGCTGTGTGATGCTGACGGCAGTATCCGGCAACTTCCTGATTGTCACACTGGCCTCAAACGTTGCCGGCGTAGAACTGACATGGGGGAACTGGTTCATCGCGGCAATTGTCCCCGGTCTTGTCGCACTGATTGCAATTCCGTATATTCTGTATCTCGTCTATCCACCAGAACTGAAGGAAACGACGGAAGCCAAAGCCCTTGCTTCTCAGTTCCTCACGGACATGGGCGCAATGACCTTTCAGGAAAAGTTGCTGGTTGCCATTTTTGTCATGGCCATCCTCGGTTGGGCGACATCCACATGGACGGGGCTCAACGCAACGGTCATCGCGATGGCCGCAGTCGGCATCATGCTCGTCACAGACATCATCAACTGGGACGATGTGAAGTCCGAAAAGAACGCATGGGACGCACTCGTCTGGATGGGCGGCATTTTCGGGCTCGCGGATCATCTTGGGAAACTGGGCGCAATGAAGATCTTTGCCGAAGGAGTTGGTGCCTATCTCACCGATGTATCATGGATGACCGCACTTGTCATTGTGTTTGTACTGTATATCCTCTCGACCTATTGCTTTGCCAGTGGGGTGGCTCATATCGCAGCCGTCTATTCGGCAGCGCTTACCGTTGCCGTAGCAGTCGGCGCGCCTCCCTATCTCGCCGCACTGCTGCTTGCCTACGGGCAGGGCTTTACGCAGTCGCTCACGCACTACTCCTCCGGTCCGACCGCCGTATTCTTCTCCGGTGGTTACGTAACGCAACATGAGTGGTGGAAATTGGGCGCGCTGATCGTCGGTGTCAACATTGTGATCTGGGTTGTCATCGGCACAAGCTGGTGGAAGGTTCTCGGACTTTGGTAACAGGAGGTGGTTCAGATGAATGTATCGAGACGGACGTTTATCTCTATGTCTGCCGGCGTGATCGCAGGTGCCTTTCTCGCGCCGGCATTTGCAGAGCGCGTTGAAGCGTATGCGGTGAAGGAGGAACAACGTATGAAATTCGCGGAAAATCTGCAGGTCCCCTACTCTATGGGACGCGCCGTGCCGACCATCGATGTGCCGAAGAATGCATGCGACTGCGCGCATCACATCTTCGATCCGGTGCGGTTCCCCTATCGGCCGACGGACGTGCGAAACCAGCCGCCGGCAACGGTAGATGTGTATCGGATGCTGCAAAGGAAGTTGGGGCTTACGCGCAGTGTGGCAGTGCAGCCATCGGCTTACGGAACGGACAATCGCTGCCTGCTCGACGCCCTGCGGCAGCTCGGCAGCAATTCCCGCGGCGTCGCAGTCGTGGCAGATGATATCAGCGACAAGGAGCTCAGGAAGCTGCACGAGGGCGGTGTGCGTGGACTCCGCTACAATGTGTCGCGCGGTGCCGTGATGGATTCCGACGTAATTTTACGCATGGGAGAGCGTGTAAAGGATATGGGGTGGCACCTTGGCTTTTGGATGCCAGCGGATACCGCTGTCGCATATGCCGACACCTTCCGCAGGCTCGCTGTCCCCGCCGTCTTTGATCACCGCGGCCATTTGCCGAAGGAACAGGGCAGCCGTCATCCCGCCTTCCCAATGATTACCGCGCTGATGGCAGAGGGCAAGGCATGGGTGAAGCTGTCTGCGCTCTATCATGACTCCACCCTTGCCGACGACTATGCAGACACTGTGGCGGTCGGACGCGCCTATGTGGATGCCGTCCCCGAGCGCGTCGTGTGGGGAACGGACTGGCCGCACCCGAGCGAATTCACGGCGAAAAAGGACTTCCCCGACGATGCACACTTGCTTGATCTCTTGGCGAAACAAGCGCCGGATGAAAAGATACGCCATCGGATTTTGGTCGAGAATCCGGCGGAGTTGTACGGTTTCTGAGCAAATGGGAAGAGAGACGGTGAGCTGATGATTTTAGGATGTATTGCCGATGACTTCACGGGGGCAAGCGATGCCGCTTCGTTCTTGGAGCAGGGCGGTATGCGCACGCTGCTCCTCAGCGGTGTGCCGGAGACCGAGGAGCAGGGGTTGGTCGATGCAGCTGACGCCGTGGTCATCGCGCTCAAGACGCGCACACAGGAAACATCATCTGCGGTGGCTGATTCCATCGGCGCCATCCGCTGGCTGAGGGAGCGGGGCGCGGAACGATTCTATATAAAGTATTGCTCGACCTTCGACTCCACGCCGCAGGGGAACATCGGTCCCATCTGCGACGCCGTGATGGACGAACTGCGTGTGCCGTTCACGCTGCTCTGCCCGTCGCTGCCGATCAACGGCAGAACGGTGCGGGACGGCATCCTCTACGTAAACGGCGTGCCGCTCGCCGAAAGCCCCATGAAGGATCATCCGCTGACGCCCATGCGCGAGAGCTTTCTTGCGAAACTGATGGCACCGCAGAGCCGCTATGGCTGCCGTGTGCTTTCGCGGCGGGAGATGCAGATGGAGATCGCATTTGCGGAGGACAATTCGCGCTATCTGATTCCCGACTTCGAGACGGAGCATGACGCCGAGGCGATCGTGCGGAAGTTCGGCGATGCGCGGCTTCTCACGGGAGGTTCCGGTCTGCTCACCGCATGGGCACGCCATCTGATGAAAAAGACCGGTGCGGAACAAACGCAAATGAGCGGTACAGACGGTGCAGGACTCCTGCTCGCCGGCAGCTGCTCGCGCGCGACCCTTGCACAGATTGCACACTTTCAGTCAGGCGGCGGATCCTCCCTGAAGATCGATCCGGAGCGCATTCTTGCCGGAGAACAGACGCTTTCGGATATCCGCACGTTCCTGTCCGCACACGCGACAGAGGATGTTCTCATCTACAGCTCGGAGACGCCAGACTATCTGGAGACGATTCGAGAAACCACGCTTTCGGAATACTCTGCGGCGCTCGAGACAATGATGGCAGATACTGCCATTATGTCGTATACTATGGGACGCCGACGCATCATTGTAGCGGGCGGCGAGACCTCCGGTGCGGTCACAAGGGCACTTGGCGACGCGACCTATTGGATCGGACCAAGCATTGCACCCGGCGTCCCGATGCTGATGCCAACGACGCGAAAAGATATGCGCCTTGTGCTGAAATCCGGGAACTTCGGGCAAGAGGATTTCTTTGAACGCGCTCTTCGTATGACGACAAAGGAGAAGGAACATGGATAAGGCTTTGCAGCAGAAGTTGGAAGATGCTTGTTGGGCGGCGAAGAGTCTATTTGATCGCAATAAGGCGACAGGCTCATCTGCCAATATGAGCTTTCGCCACGGAGCGCACATCTTCATTACCGCGTCGGGAGCCTGCTTTGGGCGGCTCATGCCCGAGGACTTCGCAGAGATGACGCTCATGGGAGACCTCATCTCTGCGCAAAAACCGAGCAAAGAGTTCTCGCTGCATCAGGCATTCTATCAAAAGGATGCTGCAATTGGTGCCGTGGTTCACACCCACAGTATCTACAGCACTCTGTGGTCGTGCCTCACTCATGCAGACGAGACAGATATCGTGCCGAGCTATACGCCGTATCTCGCAATGAAGGTAGGCAAGATCGGCTGGATCCCCTATGAAAAGCCGGGCAGTGAAAAACTGTTTCGCCTGTTCCGAGAGCGAATTGCCATGAGCGACGCCTTTCTGCTCGGCAATCATGGACCGATTGTCCCGGGCAAGGATATTCTGAGCGCGTTCTATGGGCTGGAGGAACTCGAGGAAAGCGCCCGCATCGCGTGGGCGTTCCGACAGGAGAACACCATCCAACATAGCCACTGATGAAGTGAAATCAATGGAACCAAGACGTTCCTTCATAGGGTCGCCATTCAATGCCGGCTGGACAGCACTCCGAAATACGGACAAGGAACGAAAATCCTGCCAGTTGTAGAATAGGGACTGTACTGACCTTCAAAAGTTAGATTTTTCCCACCTGACTTTTGAAGGTCAGGTCATTTTGTCCTGTGCGCGGGAAAACAGTATCTTTTCCAGCTTCATTCGTGTGATTCGCGCAAGAGATTCTGTTGTACTTAGATCGTAAATTTAAGATACGGTTATATCTTCCTGCGCTTCGCTGATGCGCTCTCTATATAATAGACCGTTTTGCCTTTCTTGATCGCAAGCAGGGTTGCCTTGTGCCAACAGGAGAATGTCCGTTGAGATGAGGCCCTCGCTGTTGCTTCCTTTGGTGAACTGCACGACGACACCCAAACGCATGTCGTTTGTGCACGTTGTAACGTTATCTTTACGATCCAACAGGATCTTTTTTTGTTCCCATGGATACGATGCACCCTTTTTTATGGAATATGCTCCTCTTGTTGCTCTTAGCCTCTATCGCACTCGTTTGTGCGTCGTAAGAAAAATACGAATTCACAATATATCTATTGGGAAAAGCAATGGATTTACGTATGGGTTCGAAGCGGATGTGGTATACTGATTAAGAAGGGGATGGGATGAACATATAGCAGATGCAATATTATCGGGAGGGTTGCTGCTGGCAAACATCACCCGGCAGCACAGGCACTTTACATGGCGCAGCCAACGCTCAGCCTCGCCATGCGCATGATCGAACAAGAAACCGAGCGGAATCTCTTTCGCCACATTGAACGCCACATTCAGACGACCGAAGACGGCGCGGTATTGTGCCGCGAGGTCAACATGATGCTGTGGCATGTCGATCCCTTTGAGGCAGGGATTCAGATGTTAGCGCGTCGCTACAGCAGGCTTCGCTTGGTGATTCTGCCGCAGAGTGGGAATTTTATTATGATACGAAAAGTCATGGCGAAATTTCAAAAGCGGCGGCTCGACAGATTTATGAGCGAGGTGCACCGCACGAAATATCCGCTGGCAGGACAAACGCGTCGATTTGAGCAAAAGCAACGTATGATGGAAAGGCGGCGTCAGCATGAACAAAACAGACAAGCTGGCACAGATCATCCAGGGAAGTTCCCGCATTGTATTCTTCGGAGGGGCAGGCATGTCCACCGAATCGGGCATACCAGATTTTCGCAGCGCGGATGGCATCTACAGCCAATCGCTGAGCCGTGCGTTCCGCCCCGAAGAAATGGTGTCGTATACGTTTTTGCTCCAGCATCCGCAGGCGTTTTTTGATTTTCTCTTCGGGAAGATGATTTTCTTGGATGCACAGCCAAACGACGGGCATAGGGCACTGGCGTCGCTCGAGGCGCGCGGCAAACTGTGCGCCGTCATCACGCAGAACATCGACGGGCTTCACCAGATGGCGGGAAGCAAGGCGGTATACGAGCTGCACGGCTCGCTCATACGCTGGTCCTGCACGGAATGCGGCAGGTGTTATTCCTTGGCGTACGCATTGCAGGAAAGAAAGACGCATCCGATCCCGCGCTGCAGGGAATGCGGCGCCATGGTGCGCCCCGATGTCGTCCTCTATGAGGAGCCGCTCGATGGACGTGTGATCGAACATTCCGTCAAAGCCATTCGGCAGGCGGATACGCTCATCGTGGGCGGGACTTCGCTCGCGGTATACCCTGCAGCAGGGCTTTTGGATTATTTCCACGGGGATCATCTGGTCGTGATCAACCGTACGGCCACGAAAGCCGACCAATCGGCAAGCCTGTTGATACGCGAGCCGATTGGCGAAGTCCTGCGTGCGGCAGGCATTATTCGCGCAATATGAATGGAAAGCCTATTGTTTCACATTGACAAATCGCGTAGGGCATGCTAAAGTTATTTTTGTGATTGATAATCGGTATCAAAACCTGAAGTGAGTTCCATCTAGAAAATGGTTCTGCTTCGTTGCCGGGAGCATGGAAATACGGAAATAATGGAAGGTGCAATATGACGCTGAAAGAATACTTGGACGGCTTGCCCGACGAGAAGCGCGTGGCGCTCGTTGGGCGCGAGACACAGGACGTGCGTCATGCTGCATTTGGGAGCAAGCGCGTCGTCCATGCGGGCATTATCGGCATGCCGGTCGCGCAGGACGCGTACCAGAAGAGCTGGCGGCGCGTGATGCATGAGGAGGCAGACGCCTCGCGCCCGTACGCGGTCTACATCCATGTGCCGTTCTGCCAGACGAAATGCCTTTACTGCGGCTTTTACCAAAATGCGAGCCGTCAGGAGGTCGAGGACGCGTACATCGACGATCTCGTCGAGGAGATCGAGCGCGATGCGGCGATGCCTCAACTGAGGACGGCAAAGATCGCGAGTGTCTTTGTCGGCGGCGGCACGCCGTCCTCGCTTTCCGCAGGGAACGCGGCGCGCCTGCTCGCAGCCGTACAAAGGAATCTGACGCTTTGCGAGGACTGCGAGCTGACGTTTGAGGGGCGCATCCACGATCTCGTTCCCGAAAAGATCGAGGCGTGGAAGGCGGGCGGCGTGAACCGCGTCTCGCTCGGCGTGCAGTCGTTCGACACGACGCTCCGTCACCGCGTCGGACGCATGGACTCGCGCGAAGAAGTGCTCGCGCGTCTCGCGCTGCTCAAAGGCTATGACATGACGGTCATCGTCGATCTGATCTACGGGCTTCCGGGGCAGACGGGAGAGCTTTGGCTGCGGGATATGGAGACGTTGCTCGAAGCACCGATTGACGGCATGGATCTCTACCAGCTCAACGTGTTTCCCGATGGCGATCTCGCGCGCGCGGTGAGAGCGGGGCGCGTGCCGCCCTGCGCAGACCTTGCGGGACAGGCGGATCTCTACCATGCGGCGCGGGCGTTCCTGCTCGCGCATGGCGTGGAGCGATTGAGCCTTTGCCATTGGCGGCGCGATAGGCGCGAGAGCAGCCTCTACAACACGCTCGCGAAGACGGGCGCGGTCGTTTATCCGTTCGGCTGCGGCGCGGGCGGCAATGTCGGCGGCATCTCGTTCATGCACCAGCGCAGGATTGAGGCGTATCATGCGGCGATCCTGCGCGGCGAGAAGCCCATCATGATGATGGCGCATCAGGCGAAGCGCGAGCTCATGCGGGTTTCCGATGAGATCATCGCGGGACTTGAAAAGGGCTTCGTCGACCTGCGGCGCCTCGTGATGATGGACGGACGTCTCGGCGAGCTGGAGGAGCTGCTGGGCATCTGGCAGGAACGCGGTCTCATGCAGGAGGATCTCGGCATCTATCGCCTGACGGCAGATGGCGAGTTTTGGTACATCAGCATGACGCAGTCGCTCGTGGAGTGCGCGGAGGCGCTGCTCACCGCGCCGGCGGAAATGGCGGATGAAAATGAGAAGGCTGCGTCGTCCGCGCTCGACCGCGTCATCGCGGAGATGGCGCCGGAGGCGAGCGCCGATGAGCGGCAGGCAATGGCGGCGCGCATTCCCGCGTCCGTCCGTATGATGATTCGAAGCAGTTCCTACGAATCGCTCAAGAAGATGCTCGCAGGGCTGCCGCCCGCGATGCGCGAGCGCATGATGAG
>PPYE01106390.1_pt1 | contig 41865 bp, 34 predicted proteins | sample 1559881 | NCBI WGS metagenome assembly PPYE01 (sample SAMN08240022, study PRJNA423297) | Human gut metagenome, whole genome shotgun sequencing project. | reverse complement strand
AACATAAGGGCGGTCCATCCGTCGAAGATCAGTTCGATTGCAACGAAGATGCCGAAAATCCATGTAGCGCTCTGAGGCCAACCCCACCAGAGGCAGCCGCCCAACAGTAAAGAAACGATGGCGGAGAAGAGCATCAGTCCCCAGCCTTTTGCATCCGTATTGGACAGAGCGGCCCAGCATTTAACTAAGCCGATGGCGATGAAGTAAGAGGCCAGGAAGAGTGTGAGTGTTTCAGTTCCGGCAATCGGATAGAACATCAGAAGCAGGCCGGTTAAAGCGGTCAGAAGGGCAAGGACAATGGCGGCGGTTCTTGCACCCCAGCCTTCTGCTTTCCAGAAAAGGGCTAAGCCGGTTGCACCGGAAACCAAAAGCATTGCACCAATAAAGATCGTGACGCCGACCGAGAATGCGATAGGCGCAAATAAACCGATCGTACCGAGGACGATACAGAAGATACCCCAGCCGATCATTGCACCGCTGCGCTTCTTAAGAGGCATCAGCAGTTCATTTACCACACGATTGTTTGCGTTATTTTGTGTCATATTTTCCTCCAATGACGATGGTTCCATCATCGCCTTTTTGGAGGAAATAATCAGCGGAACTGCACCACTATGAGCCTCTCGCGACGCGAATGGAGGTGCGGATGGTCTTCAGAGAAATTTGGACTTCCAGCACAAAGAAAATGGTAGAGACGACAATGAAGACGACAGCGGTCAGGAGCATCGTGGATTTCCAAACTTCCATGTTCAGCTCTAGAAGGTGTTCAAGGATCGTCACCAAAACGAGAATACCGGAGAAGGCAGCAGAAGTCGTCACTGCCAGAATTGCGTTCTTCAATAAGTGGCTGCGCTCGTAAGTGAGTCGAATGGCTTTTTCAAGGACGGGATCAATCACCGGCGCTTTTTGACGACGCTCTTTAAGCAAAGCGCGCACTCGGTCGGTGGTGTAGTTGTAGCGGGCTGTCATAGCCAAAAGCAGCAGGCCGACGCCGGAAATTAAAGTGATCGGCGTCAAAGCATCGGAAAGCGTTACCGCGTAAGAAAGCATTTTTGTTCTCCTATTGCGGTCTGTTGTGATGGTGGACGGTTAAGCCGAGCGCTTTTACCGAAACCTGAACTTCACTGACGTAAATACAGCTTGAGATGACGATGAAGATCACGGAGGCCAGCAGCATTGTTGATTTCATCAGAGATAAGTCCAGGCTGAAGAGGCGTTCGATTACGATCACCAAAACCTGCAGACTGCTGAAGGCGGCCGAGATCATCAATGTCAGGATGCCGGTTTTAAGAAGGCTGGCACGCTTGTAAATCAGGTCGATGGACTGGTCGATTTCTTCATGGAAATCTTCGGATTCTTCTTTTCGTTCAGCCAGCAGCTGACGGATTCGGCTTGTGGCATGGCAATAGCGCGCAGACATGGACACCAGCAGCAAACCCACACCGGAAATGAGTGTTACCGGAGCGAGAGCGTCTGAGAGCGTCGCACTGAACTCAACCATTGTTTTTTCTCCTCACGTATATGAGCGAATTTTAGGCGACAAGGAGCCTAATTAAGGCTTTTCGCTTTTAGAAAGGAAAAGAAAAAGCCTTTTGAGAATTAGAATAGGGCTTTTCAGGGGCGTTCTCAGGACAAGTTTCGGCCCCTTTTTCGTTACTTAAATAAGATGTCTCAGCAATCTGCACTGGAAAGACTGTCGGAAGATTCGATTGTCATTGCTTTTGATTACGGTTTAAAAAGGATCGGCGTCGCCGTCGGAAATTTATTGACCAAGTCTGCACGCCCTCTGAGAATCATTCACTGGAAAAAGAATGATCAGAAATGGGCAGAAATTACACAGGTGCTCTCGGAGTGGCAGCCTGCCGCTGTTGTAGTCGGTGTACCTCGTCATAAAGACGGCAAACCGAATGACATGACGCCGATCTGCGAACGTTTCGCTAATCAAGTGAAAGGCCGGTACGGGATTCCCGTGGTTCGGGAAGACGAGCGCTACAGCTCGGTAGAGGCTGAAAGCTATCATGATGCCGATGACGACGAGCCCATCGACGATGAGGCCGCTGCGATTATTCTTGACCAATGGCTGAACAAAGTTCCCGGAGATAAAAATGAAAACCATTAAAGGCATTTGGCGGTTCAGCCGAGTCATTTGTTATACCTTCGTTTGTCTTTTTCAGGCGTATACGCGGTTTAAACGCGTAGACCGCAAAGAAAAAGGCAGGATGCTTCGCTATTATCCGACTCAGGTGCTGAAGCTTGCCGGGGTTCGCTGCAGTTATGAAGGCCATGTACCCGAGCTGCTGCATGAATGCGGTCTGACAGATACACCTCCGGCCTGTCTGGTTTTGAGCAACCATGTTTCTTGGCTGGACATCTTCTCTTTGGACTCCCAGCTTCCTAGTCGCTTTATCGCGAAGACCGAAATTGCGAAGTGGCCGATTTTCGGGTTGATCGCTCAGCAGATCGGAACGCTTTTTATCAATCGCTCAAGTAAGCGTGCGATTTTGCGCATCAACGATGACATTCGCGGTGCGCTTTGCAACTGCGAAGCTGTCACGATTTTCGCCGAAGGTACCACAACTTTCGGCAATGAACTTCTGCCGATTAAAGCCAACTTTATTGCGCCGGCCTGTGAGATCGGAGCAACGGTCCAGCCCGTGATTCTTTCCTACAAAAACAAAGGAAAGCCGACTAAGCAGGCTGCTTTTTCCGGCGATGTCACTTTGTTCGGTTCCTTGTGGAATGTCGTCACGATGGAAGACGTCGAAGTGGTTGTTCACTTTTTGGAACCGATTACCAACACAAAAGATCTCACGCGCCACGAAGTCGCAAAGATTTGTGAGGAACGTATGAGAGCTAAGCTCCAAGAAATCTGGGGCGACGAATATATAGCTAACGATGCGAATGCGGCGGAGGCTTTGGCCAAAGCGATCGCAAACGGCTAAGGTTCGAATTTTTTGAGAAGACGATTAAACTTACCGCAGTAGTGTTTTGTACTCAAATGACGAAAATGAAACCTGTTAGAAAAGCAGTATTCCCGGTTGCCGGACTCGGCACTCGTTTCCTTCCCGCAACGAAAGCGATGCCGAAAGAGATGCTTCCCGTGGTGGATAAACCTTTGATCCAGTACGCAGTTGAAGAGGCAGCCGCTGCCGGTATTACAGATATGATCTTCATTACCGGCCGCCATAAACGCGCCATTGAAGACCACTTTGACAGCGCGCCCGAGCTTGAGCGCGACTTAAAGAGCAAAAATAAGAATGCCCTTTTGGCTACATTGAAAGCAGTTGTGCCGCCCGGAATTAATTTCATTTTTATCCGTCAGCCTGAACCGCTTGGCCTGGGACACGCAGTTCTCTGCGCACAGCCCGTTGTCGGGGAAGAGCCGTTTGCCGTTTTACTGGCTGATGACCTGATTGATGCCAAACAGCCTGCGATTGCCCAGCTGATCAAGGCCCGTGAAGAGAATGACGGCGGCAACGTACTTGCTGTACAAACCGTTCCTCGTGAACTGACCAAACAATACGGTATTGTCGAAGTTAACGGTGAACACGAGAAGTGTCCGACGATCCGCTCTATTGTTGAGAAACCTGATCCTCAGGTTGCACCCTCGACCATGGCAGTGATCGGACGCTATGTTCTTGAACCTGAAATCTTTGACAGTCTTCGCAAGATCGACCGCGGTGCCGGAGGAGAAATCCAGCTGACCGATGCGATCGCCCGTGAAATTCCTAAAGGCAAAACGATCGCCTGCAAGTACGACGGAGAGCGCTTTGACTGCGGCTCCAAACAAGGCTTCCTGAACGCAACCGTTCACTACGCCCGTAAAGAAGGCTACAGAATTATTTAGATCTGACCTTATTGAGGAGTTTGGTTGTGCTGCGGTCGTAGTCAAAAGCGACCGTCACAACTTTTCCGCCGTATGAGTGAACGATCTCGGCTTCAGGAAGCTGAGAGATCTCATAATCTCCGCCCTTGACGTAAATGTCGGGGCGGACTTTTTTTACAACTTCTAGCGGAACCTTATCTTTGAAAATCACAACACAGGCAGTACTTTCCAATGCGGCAAGGACAGCGGCTCTGTCGTTTTCCGAATTAATCGGACGGTCCGGTCCTTTGCCGAGCATCCGCACGGATTCGTCACTGTTGACGGCGACGACCAAGCTGGCACCTAGAGAAGCGGCTTGTGCCAGGTAAGTCACATGACCGCGGTGCAGGATGTCAAAGACGCCGTTCGTCAGGACGATCGGATGCGGGAGCTTGCTTACGAATTCTTCGAGCTCTTTGAAGGGAACAATCTTTTTCTCGAAAGAAGGAGGAGGAAGATGCTGACTCATAGTAATTTAGCGGCGGCGAGAAGGTCTTTCGCTTGTAAGTGCGGAACGGTGCACTCGGTTAAAGGTTTTGTGCCGTCAGACTGAACTAAAACAGCCTCGGAGAGGCCGGCGGCTTTGGCGGCTTGTATGTCGGAAGGTTTATCACCGATGAGAACGCTTTGCGTCAGGTTAATATTGAGATCCTGCGCGGCTTGAAGCAGCATCCCGGGGTTGGGTTTTCGACAATCGCAGTCTTTCAGGTAAGGAGCAAAAGCATGCGTCGGATGGTGAGGGCAAAAATACAGGGCCGAGAGCGGAGCGTTGTGCCGCTCGAAAACACCGGCAAGCCAAAAGCTCAGCTCGCGAAACTCTTCAATACTGTATTTGCCGCGTCCGATGCCGCTCTGGTTTGTCACGATAACCGGCTGATAGCCTTTTCGGACAAGCTCGGCAGCGCCCTCAAGCGCGCCGGGAATGAAATGGAAATTTTCCCGCCTGTGGACATAGGCGTAGTCGACATTGATGACGCCGTCTCGATCCAGAAACGCGGCTTTTACCGCGCTGCTGAACCGAGGTGTGAAGGTAAAGCAAAATCTCATGCGAATTTTTTAAGAAGTTCGAGCATGTAGAGGCGGGTACCTTCCTGGACGCTCTTAAACTTAACTTCGCATCCGGCTTTTCTGAGCTCGGTGAGGTCCGCCTGTGTATAGGCTTGATACTTGCCGACCAATGCTTCGGGGAACGGAATGTATTCGATGAAGCCCTGATTGACAGCCTCGGTAAGCGACAAGGCGGCTTTGCCTTCCTGTTCACGCAGTGTATTAACAACGGTCAGCGCGACGTCATTAAACTGCTGAGCCTTTCCGGTGCCGCAATTGTAGATACCGGAAACGGACTTATCTAAGCAGAAGAAGTTCACATCGACGACATCGTCCACGTAAACGAAGTCACGCATCTGGGCGCCGTTTGTATAACCTAAGCAGCCCTCGAAAAGTTTGACCTTTCCGTCCTTACGGAACTGGTGGAACTGGTGGTATGCCACGGAAGCCATGCGGCCTTTGTGCTGTTCATGCGGACCGTAAACATTGAAGTAGCGAAGTCCGGCGACAGGAGCCGTAAGACCCTTCTGCATTTCTTTACGCAGAACCTGATCGAACAGATATTTGGAATAACCGTAAACGTTCAAAGGTTTTTCGTAGCGAATGTCTTCTTTAAAGACATTGGAAGCGCCATAAGTTGCGGCTGATGAAGCATAGATGAAGGGGATCTTTTCTTCCTGGCACCAGCGGAAAAGCTCGAGCGTATAGCGGTAGTTGTTTTCCATCATGTAGTGGCCGTTGTGCTCCATGGTGTCGGAGCAGGCGCCTTCGTGGAAAATGGCTTCGGGCTTTGCGATCTTGCGGGCTTTAACTTTTTCAATGAAGTCGACCTTATCGAAATAATCGATGATGTGGTGGTCGGCCAAATTGACAAACTTGTCTGCCTGAGTGAGGTTGTCGACAGCGATGACATCATTGCAGCCTCTGTTGTTGAGACCTTTGACGATATTGGCGCCGATAAAGCCGGCAGCACCGGTAACAATAAAGCTCATTCCTAGTTCCTCAAGTTAAAGCGTATTAAAGAGTTCTTCCGGGGTAACAGTTGCGGTACCGAGTTTGCCGACGACGATGCCGCCGGCCTGGTTGGCGATGTAAACGGCAGTGTGCCAGTCGCAGCCGGCCGAGAGCATCACACCGAGTACGGAAATGACCGTATCACCGGCGCCGGACACATCGTAGACCTCACGGGCGTGCGCGGGGACGGTCCAAGCACCGTCGTCATCAAATAAGGTCATGCCTTCTTCGCTTCGCGTCAGAAGGATTTTCTCCAAATTTAATTCTTTTCGCAGGTTTTGTGCGCGGTTGAAAAGGTCGGCTTCACTGTTCCATTTTCCGACAACTTGGGCCAATTCGTTGCGGTTAGGCGTGATCACCGTGGCGTCTTTATATCGGGAGTAGTCGTCTCCCTTCGGATCGATCAGGATCGGACGGCCGAAAGTGCGGCCCTCTTGGATCATATTTTCGATGCGGTCCAAACCGCCCTTGCCGTAATCGGAAAGAATGACGACATCATGATCAGGCAGCAGAGAGGTGAAGCGGTGAGAGTGCTGATCAAGGACTGTTCCTGCGACGGAGGATTCAAAATCAGTTCTCAGCATCTGCTGGTTGCGCGCAAGAATACGAAGTTTGAGTGTCGTAGTGAAATTTTCAGCGCGGTAAAGGCACGGACGAACTTTGGAGGCCTCAAGGAGATCCATGATTTTGGTGCCGGCTTCGTCATCGCCGATGATCGCAAGCAGAGAAGTACGGGCTTCTAAGCTGGCTGAGTTGCGAGCCACGTTGGCTGCGCCTCCGAGACGGTCTTCTGTACGGGTTACCTTAACGACGGGAACGGGCGCTTCCGGAGAAATGCGGGAAGCATCGCCGAACCAGTATCGATCCAGCATCGCATCCCCGACAACAAGAACAGAGGCGTTGCGAATGGCCTCCATGGAGGGTTTGAGAATGTTCATTTTAAAGACCCAATTGAATGTTCTCCAAATTTTACCGCCATCATTTTGCGGTAGTTCATCGGACGCTAAAGCCGTTAAAATCGGTAACTATTCTTTCTTTGGATGAAAACGATGGCTGAAACGATTTCCCGTTCAATTTTTAAGGCTTATGACATTCGCGGAATAGTTGATAAGACGCTGACCGAAGAGGTCTGCGAAAAAGTCGGCATGGCACTGGGCACACTGGCCCAAAAGAAAAATGTTTCTCACATCTGTGTGGGCAGAGACGGTCGTCTGAGCGGTCCTCGTCTGCAGGCTGCTTTAATGAAAGGCATCCGTAAGGCCGGAGTCGGCGTTTATGACATCGGTGCGGTTCCGACCCCGGTGCTCTATTTCAGTACGGTCTACCTTAAAACAGGAAGCGGCGTTGCCGTCACCGGAAGCCACAATCCTCCTGACTACAACGGTTTGAAGATGATGCTTGCGGATGAGACGCTCTACGGCCCTGCCATTCAGCACATTTACGAGATGATCGTTAACAACGAACTCTACACCGCTGAAAAAGAAGGGCCTTATGAACAGGTTGATGTCGTACCTGCTTATATGGAAAAGATTCTTTCCGACGTCAAACTTTCCCGACCGATTAAGGCAGTTGTCGATGCGGGCAACGGTATTGCCGGCCCCTTGGCGGTTGACCTGCTGACTCGTCTCGGCGTCGAAGTACAAGGTTTGTTTACGAATGTGGACGGACACTTCCCGAATCATCATCCGGATCCCTCCAAACTGGAAAATTTGGAAGACATAAAGGAAGCTCTGCGTGAAGGCGATGCCGAAATCGGTATTGCCTATGACGGCGACGGTGACCGCTTGGGTGTTGTGACTAAGGACGGTGAAGTCATTTTCCCGGACCGTCAGGCAATGCTCTTTGCCGGCGACATTCTTGCTCATAAACCCGGCGCAGTTATTGTTCATGACGTCAAATGCACTCGCAACATTCGTCCGTACGTCGAATCCCGCGGCGGCGTCTGCGTGATGTCGCGTACCGGTCACTCGCTGATTAAGGCGAAGATGAAAGAAGTCAATGCTGACTTTGCCGGAGAAATGAGCGGTCACATTTTCTTCCATGACCGCTGGCCCGGCTTTGACGACGGTGTCTACGCGTCCACCCGCTTGTTGGAAATTTTGACCCGAAGCGCCGATGCGAATGTTCCTCTCAAAGCACTCCCGAATGCAGTCTCGACTCCTGAACTGCAGATTCCGACCGAAGAAGGTGAAAACGTCAAACTGGTCGAGCGTTTGAAGGAAAATGCCAAGTTTGAGGATGCTCAGGACATTATTACGATTGACGGTATTCGTGTTGAATGGAAGGACGGTTTTGCTCTGGCTCGTCCATCCAACACCACACCCGTAGTTGTTCTGCGTTTTGAGGCAGACACGCCTGAAGCCTTGGCCCGTATCCAGAATCGCTTCAAAGAAGAGATTTTGAAAGTCGCACCTGAAGCAAAACTTCCGTTCTAATTTGCAGCGAATGCGAATATTGATCGTTAAAACGACTTCGATGGGGGACGTCGTCCATGCCGTCCCTGTCGTCGAGGATATCAAACGTTTTATTTCCGATGCCGAAATCGACTGGCTGGTCGAAGATTCGTTTGCCGATATTCCCAGGCATGTCGCGGGCGTTGCCGAGGTCATCGAGTGCTCGGTAAGAAAATGGAAAAAACGAATTTTTGAAAAGTCGACACGAGATCAGATCAAGGCTCTTCGCGAGAAGCTTCGCGGCAAACACTACGATTTAGTCATTGATCTTCAAGGACTGATTAAAAGCGCGGTCTTGGCTTCATGGACAAATGCGCCTGTGGCCGGATACGATCGCCGTTCGGGGAAGGAGCCTTTGGCTACGATTCTTTATTCCGTTAAGTCTTCGGTCGATCGGCAGAAATCCGCGGTTGACCGCTGTCGTGAACTGGCGGCTAAAAGTCTGGGCTACGATCTCGGTTCAACAAAACCTCAATTTAACTTTCAGTTTGAAGGTTCTCCGGAATCTGCAGGCAGCGTTTTCTTTTTCTGCAATACTAGCCGCGAGACGAAACTTTGGCCTGAAGAAAAATGGATTGAACTCGGAGGCGAACTCATTCGCCGAGGCAAGAAGGTCGTGCTCCCCTGGGGCTCTCCGGAAGAAAAAGAGCGAGTTCTGCGCATTCAGGCAAGACTCGGCGCAGCTGCCGAGGTTCCCGAGCGTATGCCGATCGGACAGCTGATGGAAAAGATTTCCTCTGCTGACGCCGTGATCGGTTTGGACACCGGTATGACGCATCTGTCCGCAGCAATGGGGCGGCCGACCGTCGGGATTTTTCGAGACTACCCGATCGAACTGGTTCCGTTGGTCGGAGAGGGCAAAAAGAAAGCTCTCGGCGGAGTAGGATGCTGTCCTCAAGTTCAGGAAGTGCTTAGCGCTTATGAAAAGGTAATTGAATGATTCTTCCCCGTCCGATTTACAGTGGTTTGCTTTACGCCGCGGCGCCGGCAGCCATGCTCTATTTATATAAGCGTTCGCGAAAACAGCCGCAGTACCTGGAGCATTGGTCCGAGCGATTCGGGACGGCTCACTATCCGCCGCGAACTAAAGGAAGAACCCGGATTTGGATACATGCGGTTTCCGTCGGAGAGACCCGAGCCACATTTTCTTTGGTCGAGTCGATCCTTAAACGCTGGCCCAACACCGAAATTCTTTATACGCATATGACGCCGACGGGTCGTGAGGTCGGGGCTAAATTCGCTCAGAAATTCGGAAACCGAATTGCTCAGTGTTATTTGCCTTACGACACGCCGAGGGCAGTCAAAAAGTTTTTGAAAGCTACTCAGCCGGACCTCTGCCTGCTGATGGAGACGGAAGTCTGGCCGAACCTCACGTACTTCACCAAGAAGTTGGGGATCCCGACCGTCTTGGTCAACGGGCGCCTCTCTGAAAAATCCTTTAAGCAAGTCCAAAAAGCCGGTTCGCTGATCAAGGATGCTTTCGGACGTCTGACGATGGCGCTGGCGCAATATGAAGAAGACGCCGAGCGTCTTAAGGCGGCCGGTGCTCACGATGTGAAGGTTCTAGGCAACTTGAAATTTGATTTCACGCCCAACGCGATTCAGCTGAGGACGGGTCGGGAAATTTTGAAGTATGCCGAACGAGACATCATCTGCCTGGCCAGTTCCCGAGAAGGCGAAGAACAGAAATTCTTGGAAGCGCTGAAGAAAGCGCAGGCTGCAGGCGTTCTAGAGGACCGTCTGATTCTGATTGTTCCGCGTCATCCGCAGCGATTCGAAGAAGTTGCCAAACTTATCGAAAAGAGCGGTTTTACTTACATCAAGCGCTCGCAAATCCGAGATTGGAAGACTGTGCTGTCCAAGCAGGGTCCTCAGATTGTCTTAGGTGACAGTATGGGCGAGATGGGCTTTTACTATGCACTTTCTTCGCTTGTCATCATGGGCGGCAGTTTCGAGAATTACGGCTGTCAAAGTGTGATTGAGCCTTGCGCCATCGGGCTTCCCGTGATTGTGGGTCCGAGCATCTTTAATTTTGACTTTATTGTGAAAAAGGCTGAGTCCGAGGGGGCTCTGCTTCGTGCTGCCGATTTCACGGAAGCTTTGCGAATTGCCGACGAAGTGCTTAGCGATCCTGCAAAACGAGCCGAAATCGGAGAGAAAGCCGCGAAGTTTGCGCAGGAGCAGCGCGGAGCTACCGAGCGGACAATCCAAGTTATCGATATGTTGTTGAAAGGTGATACGAATGCAGATCAAGCATCCTAATGTACTTTCCATTGCCGGCATTGACCCTTCGGGCGGCGCCGGTCTCCTGGCAGACGTCAAAACGATTAGTTCGTTGGGCGGATATGCAACGGGTGTCGTGACCGCTGCAACCGCACAGAATACGCAAGGCGTTTTCGGCGTGATTCCCATTCCGACAGATTTTGTCAAAAAGCAGATTGATGTTCTTTTCGAGGACGTTCGTATTGATTCCGTCAAAATCGGAATGCTGTTTGACTCAAACCTTATTAAAGGTGTTGCAGAGCGTTTGCGTTATTGGAATCCTCGCTACATTGTTCTGGACCCCGTCATGGTCGCCAAGAGCGGAGATGCACTGCTTACGGACGACGCTGTGGCCACTCTGCGCGATGAACTTCTGCCGTTGGCTACCGTCATAACTCCTAATTTGCCTGAAGCAGCTCGATTGCTTGAGACCGTTGATATTACCGACGATGAGCAGATGGAAGCGGCGGCTAATGACCTTTGGAAACTCAAAGGCTGTCACGGCTGGGTCTATCTCAAGGGCGGCCACATGGAAGGAGTGGATTACTCGGAAGACCTGCTTTATGACGGACGCCACATGATCCGTTACCGCGCCGAAAGAACAATGACAAAGAACACGCACGGCACCGGCTGTGCGCTGTCTTCGGCGCTGGCAACTCTTTTGCCGTCTTCAACGGATATTCCCATGGCAGCCAGAGAAGCCAAGCGCTACATCACACAGGCCATCATCCACGCCGATGAGCTTCAAATCGGAAAAGGACACGGTCCGGTGCATCATTTCTACGCTCAGTGGTATTAATTTACAAACTATTACACCTGTTTATGGGTAGATGAACTTGCACAGATTGAAATAGCTGTGTAATATTCAACTTCCCTGATGACTTGATCGTCAGATGGCGAATTAGCTCAGTCGGTTAGAGCAGAGGAATCATAATCCTTGTGTCCGCGGTTCGAGTCCGTGATTCGCCACCAAGATTCCGCCCGGCAGCTTTTAAAGCTTCCGGGCATTTTCATTTGTGGGCCTAGAAATTGTGCCCGATGAAGTCTTTGTTCTGAAGAGCTAGATGTGAAAACTTATGCCATAGGCGATGTCCACGGGTGTTTTGATACCCTGGAGAAGCTTCTCCAACAGATTCCGAACAAAAGCCGTTTGATTTTTATCGGCGATATTATCAATCGCGGTCCGAAATCTCTCGAGACTATCCGCACCGTCATGCGTATGGGAGATCGCGCCGAGTGCCTGCTCGGCAATCACGAACTCCACCTTTTGGCCGTTTATGCCGGCCAAAGAGCGATGTCTCCGGAAGATACGATTTCTGAAATTCTCAACGCTCCAGACTGCGATGACATCATTCAGTGGCTGAGAAATCGTCCCTTAGCTTTGGTTGATCATGGATTTTTATGCGTCCATGCCGCAACTCATTGGTCTTGGTCTGTCGAAGAAACACTGAAGCAGGCTTCCAGGGTCGAAAAATTTATTCGTTCTGACAAAGGGCTAAGCCAGATCGGGGAGCTTTTCGGCAAGCAGCAGTGGAGTTCGGATCTTCGCGGCAAAGACCGATTGCGCGCCGTCGTCAACGTGCTGACGCGTACTCGTTATCTCAATGCCGACGGTACGATGGATTTCAAACAGAAACTTTCTCCTGCCGATACGCCTGTTGAATACATTCCTTGGTTTAAGTTTCCGGCCCGCAAAACAGCTAAGACGCCTGTTGCTTTCGGGCACTGGTCCACACTAGGTCCCGTGAATGACGTTTCCAATGTTTTTCCACTGGACACTGCCTGTCTTTGGGGCGGCGCTCTGACAGCTCGACGTTTAGGACGTCATCGCGAAACATTCAGTGTAAAAGCACCGGTTTACCGTATTCCTGGAGAAAAACGAAATCTTTAATTTCGGGAAAAGCGTTCCCGCTTGTGGGAATGCAGTTCTTTTTTGAGTGACTTTCAGTTTTTGAAAGTTTGTATTAACCGCCACCGGACATAAACCGTGAACGCGAAAAAAATTTACTTGAAGACTTTTGGCTGCCAGATGAATGAATATGATTCCGGCAAGATCGCAGATATTGCTAAGGCAGCTGCCGGTTACGAAGTAACCGACGACATTAACGAGGCCGATTTAGTTGTTTTTAATACATGCTCTATTCGAGAAAAGGCTCAGGAAAAAGTATTTTCCGACCTCGGACGAGTCAGAGAACTGAAAAAGACAAAGCCGAATCTTAAGATTGCCGTGGGCGGCTGCGTTGCCAGTCAGGAAGGCGGCAACATCGTCCGCCGTGCTCCTTACGTCGATGTGGTTTTCGGGCCGCAGACTCTTCATCGCCTGCCGGAGCTCCTGGAAAAAAATGAAAAAGAGCACCGTCCGCAGGTCGATATCAGTTTCCCGGAAATCGAAAAGTTTGATCATCTGCCGACTCCGCACGCCGATGCGGCCACAGCGTTTGTTTCCATTATGGAAGGCTGCAGCAAGTACTGCTCCTACTGTGTTGTGCCTTATACGCGTGGAGAAGAGTTTTCCCGTCCTGTGGAAGATGTCCTTGTCGAAATCGCCCAGCTTGCCGCTCAGGGCGTAAAAGAAGTCACTTTGCTGGGGCAGAACGTCAACGCCTACCGCGGCGAAGGCCCGGACGGCGAAATCGTCGACTTTGCCCTGCTGCTTGAATATGTGGCAGAAATCGACGGTATCGAGAGAATCCGCTATACAACGTCCCATCCGAAAGAATTTACCAACCGTCTGATTGAGGCTTACCGCAAGATTCCGATCCTGGCTAATCACGTACACTTGCCGGTTCAAGCCGGCAGCGATCGTGTCTTGGCCGGTATGAAACGCGGTTACACAATCCTTGAGTACAAGTCCATCATTCGCAAGCTTCGTGCGATTCGTCCGGATATCAGCATCGCGACAGACCTTATCGTCGGATTCCCGAATGAAACGGAAGAAGACTTTGAAAAAACGATGAATCTCATCAAAGAGATTAAGTTTGACGCCAGTTTCTCTTTCGTCTATTCCAAACGCCCGGGTACTCCTGCAGCCGAACTGCCCGACGACACGCCGCAGTCCGTCAAACTTGAAAGACTTCAGAGACTTCAAGCATTGAATACTCAGCATGCTCAGGAAATTTCGCAGTCGATGGTCGGAAGCGTTCAGCGATGCCTGGTTGTCGGAGAAGCGAAGAAGGGCGAAGGAAAGCTCTCAGCCCGTACGGACAACAATCGTATCGTTACCTTTAATGGGCCCGAAAACCTAATCGGTCAGATGGTAAACCTCAAAATTAATGAGGTTTATCCGCATACCCTGGGAGGGGAATTAGTTTAAATGACTGAAGCTAAAACGAAATCCGATCAGACCTCTTTAAGCTTAGATCTTCAAATCAATAACAGTGATTTGTCTAGTTTGGTCGGACCGTTGGATTCAAATTTAACCCAGCTGGAAAATTTCTTGAATGTGGAAATTTCCCGCCGCGGTGCGTCCTTCGGAGTTAAGGGAACACAGGCAAACTGCCGCAAGGCCATTCAAGCTTTGACGGATTTGGCTGCCATTGCAGAGCGTAAAAGCGATGAACTGACGGCAGAAGATATCCAGCTCTATCTTGTAGGTCAGAATGCGCTTGTACAAGAGTTGGCTGCCGAAGAGCCCGTTCCCGAGCTTCGTACCAACCGTAGGGGACTTCAGGGACGGACGCCGATGCAGCGAACCTACATTCGCAACATCTTGTCCCATGATGTCTCCTTCGGTATCGGACCGGCGGGCACCGGCAAGACCTACTTGGCCGTTGCAGCCGCTGTCAGCGCTTTTGAAAAAGGCGAAGTCGAAAGAATTGTATTAACGCGTCCGGCAGTTGAAGCCGGCGAAAAATTAGGCTTCCTTCCCGGAGATCTAAGTCAGAAGGTCGATCCTTATCTGCGTCCGCTCTACGACGCTTTGTTCGACCTACTGGGTACGGAAAAAACGCAGCGCTTGCTGGAAAAGCAAAAAATTGAGATTGCGCCTTTGGCTTATATGCGCGGCCGTACTTTGAACGCTTCTTTTGTTATTCTTGACGAAGCTCAAAATACAACTCCGGAACAGATGAAAATGTTCCTGACACGTATCGGCTTCGGCTCCAAAGCTGTCATTACGGGAGATGCTTCCCAGATCGACTTGCCGAGAGACCAAAGAAGCGGGCTGATTGAAGCCTCGCACATTCTTCAGGATGTACGAGGAGTCTCTATGACTTATTTCACTTCGGCCGATGTGGTTCGCCATCCTCTTGTTGCTCGTATTGTCGAGGCCTACCAAAAAGCCGAGAAGAGAGAATACCAACATGCGTAAACCCCATGTATTGAGCCTTTCCGTCCAAAATCTTGCACATTTTCCTCAGCTTCCGTCCAGAGGGAAAATTCAGCGCTGGATCAGCCGAGCCTTGGAAAACGATGCCCAAATTACTGTTCGTTTCGTTGAGGAAGAAGAGGGCAGGGAGCTCAATAAAACATATCGGGGTAAGGATTACGCCACCAACGTTTTGACATTTGACTATCAGGTTGAGTCTGTTGTGGAGGCCGACCTGGTAATCTGTGTGCCCGTGCTTGAAAAAGAATCCAAGGACCAAAACAAAACTTTGGAAGAGCACATGGCCCACCTTCTCGTCCACGGGACGCTGCATGCGCAGGGCTATGACCACATGGACGACGAAGAAGCCGAGGTTATGGAACAGAGGGAAACCGATGTTTTAGTTGATCTGGGCTTTGATGTTCCGTATCCTGATCGAAACTACACTCCTCAGCCGTTGGCTTAGGTCAATCAACTTAGAGAAATCTGTACTTAGAAATGGCGGACAACAAGACTGACGAACCCAAAGAGAAGAATTTTTTTGAGAAGCTCTCGGATCGATTTTTTCATGATGACGCACCTGAGACTCAAAAAGAACTCCTTGATGATCTTCATATTGCACACGACAGAAAGCTTCTGACAGACGACGGCATGCACATGATCGAAGGTGTCATGCGCGTCAATAGCCTGCGTGCAGAGGATTTGATGGTTCCTCGGACACAGATGATTGTGATTGATATTTCTGAGAACTCTCAGGATTGGATCAAACAAGTCATCGCGGCCGGACACTCTCGTTTTCCTGTCATTGACGGAGATAAGGACAACGTCCTCGGAATCCTTCTGGCAAAAGATCTCCTGCGCTTATTTATTAATCCCGAATACGAAATCCGTCAGCACTTGAGGCAAGCCGTATTCGTGCCGGAAAGTAAGCCGGCTGACGTACTTCTCAAAGAGTTCCGACTCAAACGCAATCACATGGCATTAGTGGTTGACGAGTTCGGCTCTGTCTCGGGTCTGATCACCATCGAAGACGTCTTGGAGGAGATCGTCGGAGAGATTGACGATGAGTATGACGTTGTCAACGATGCTTCCGATATCGTAGCGATCGGCGGCTCTCGCTGGCGCGTCAAGGCAAGCACCCATATCAACGAATTTAACCGAGTGTTCGGTACGCATTTCTCAGACGATCGGTTTGAAAGCGTAGGCGGCCTGGTTAGCGATGAACTGGAGCATGTTCCGCAGGTCGGAGAGTCTGTTGTATTGCAGGGTTTCCGTTTTGTTGTGACCAAAGCGCTGGCTCGTCAGGTCAAAATGCTCACGGTTGAGAAGCTGGAACCGGAGCAGACCGAACAGCAACCGGCGAAAGCCTAAAACCTCTCAACAACGTGAAGAAGTTCCTTCCGTTCCTAATCGCCCTTTTTGCAGGCATCGCGCAGGGCTTTTCTCTGGCGCCGGCAAACGAGTGGCTGCAGCTTGCGGCATTAGTCGTCCTGTTTTTTATTTTCGCGGGTCTCCGTACCGTTAGAGCCGGTTTCCTGGCCGGTCTTTTCTTCGGCATCGGCTGGTTTGCCTCTTCTCTTGCGTGGCTCTATGTCTCCGTTCATGACTATGGCTACCAGCCGGCAGTTTTTGCCGCCTTCGTTGTCTTCATTTTTTCTTGCTACCTGGCTCTTTATCCCGCGGCTGTCGGCGCACTCTGCGCTTGGTCTGTGAATCGCGGCTCAAGCGCCGGGCTCATGCTTTTAGTTATAGCGCCGGCTGCGTGGGGACTGACAGAATGGCTCAGAAGCGTGCTTTTTTCAGGTTTTCCCTGGAGCGCGGTGTCCTATGCCCATGTTGACGGTTCCCTCTTGGCGTTCGCTCCGATCTGCGGTGCCGACGGGATTAATTTTCTAGCGGCATTTATTTCCGGCTGTGCAGCGCTCCTCCTCCTGGAGCGCAAAAATCTCAAAGGCATTGCGCTTGCCAGTGCCGGACTTCTGGCTGTCTTTTCTCTTGCGTTTGCGCTGGCCGATATTCACTGGAGCGAACCGTACAAAACGCTTTCCGTTCGCTTGGTTCAAGGCGGGATCGCTCAGGACGAAAAATTTTCTCCGATGGGCAGTCTCACAAGTTTCGAGCGTTACGTTCGACTGATGAATGAAAAACCGGCGCCGGAGAACGGCCTTATCGTTCTTCCGGAAACCATTTTCCCGATCCCGCTCCAACAGCTGAAGCCGGAAATCTGGAAAAAATTTACGCACGTTACTGATGGAAAGGCTGCTTTGATGTTCGGCGGCTTTCTGCGCGGAGAAGACGGTTACCGCAACACGGCCGTGCTGGTCGAGCATGAAAAGATCGTCCAGTCTTACACCAAAAAGCACTTGGTTCCTTTCGGAGAGTACGTTCCTGCCGGATTCAGGTGGTTTATCGACATGCTGCAGATCCCAATGGGAGACTTGCTGCAGGGGTCGGCTGACCAAAAAACTTTCGAGATTGACGGCGTGTCCGCCGCACCGCTTCTTTGTTACGAAGATCTCTTTGCATCGGAAATCAGAGAGTGGTGGCAGGGCGGTAAGGCTCCGAATCTTCTGGTGAATCTCTCCAACCTCGGCTGGTTCGGAGATACTCATGCGCTGCCTCAGCATCTCAATATTTCAAGGATGCGTGCGATGGAATTTGCTCGACCGGTCATCCGCGCAACCAACACCGGCATGACGGCTTATGTCACAAGCAAAGGAGAAGTCGCCGCCGAGCTTCCTGCCATGAAGCCGGGCAAGCTCGATGTTGAAGTGGCTGCGGCACAGGGAGAACCGACGCCGTTTGTTAAGCTCGGGGCGCTTCCTTGGCTCGGAGCCATGGTTTTGCTGCTTATCAGTGCAATCCTTGCCCTGTTGTTCAGAAAAAGACACCGTCTCCCGCTAAAATAAAAAGATTATTCTCAATTCAGCATTGCTGAGAAGAAAAAAGTTCGAAATTATGCTTACATTTCAGGAAGTTATTCTGCGTCTACAGCAGTATTGGAACGGGCAGGGCTGCGCCTTGCTTCAGCCGATCGACATTGAAGTCGGTGCCGGCACTTCTCATACCGCAACATTTCTCAGAGCCTTAGGCCCTGAACCTTGGAGAGCTGCGTATGTGCAGCCGTCCAGAAGACCGAAAGACGCCCGTTATGGCGAGAACCCCAATCGTTTGCATCAGCATCACCAGTTTCAGGTGGTTCTTAAACCGGCTCCGACCGACATTGTTGACCGCTACCTCGGCTCCTTGAGAGCGCTGGGTATTGATACCGAAGTCAATGATATTCGTTTTGTCGAAGACAACTGGGAGAACCCGACTCTCGGCGCCTGGGGCTTAGGCTGGGAAGTTTGGATGAACGGTATGGAAGTCACCCAGTTTACATACTTCCAGCAGGTCGGCGGTCTGGAATGCAAGCCGATTACCGGAGAAATCACTTACGGTCTTGAACGTCTGACGATGTATCTTCAGAACTGCGACAACGTTTTCGATCTCGTCTACACAAAGTGGCAGGACGCTTCCGGCGAACACATTCTCACTTACGGTGACGTCTTCCATCAGAACGAAGTCGAGCAGAGCCACTACAACTTCGAGGCGAGCGACCCCGAAAAACTTCTCAAGCAGTTCGACTACTTCGAGAGCGAGGCCAAGCGCCTGATGGATCTGAACCTTGCTCTTCCGGCCTATGAAATGGTTCTAAAAGCCGGACACACGTTTAACCTCCTCGACGCACGCGGTGCCATCAGTGTGACGGAACGTGCCGCTTACATCGGCCGCATTCGTCAAATTTCCCGAGCCGTTGCTCAAAGTTACTACGACTCTCGTGAACGCCTCGGCTTCCCGATGTGCCAGAAAAAAGAATAAAGAGGTTAGAAAAATGGCTTCATTATTGATTGAAATTCAAACAGAAGAGCTGCCGCCGAAGGCACTGGACAACTTATCCAAGGCATTTGCCAAAGAACTGGCTTCCAGCCTTAAAGAGCAGGGTTTAGCTCTTCCGAACGCACAGGTTACCGCTTACGGTTCTCCTCGCCGTATCGCCGCTCTGATTTCGGATGTCTCCGAAGTGGCCCCCGACAAACCTTTCCGTCAGAAACTGGTGCCGGTAAAAGTCGGTCTGGACGCTGAAGGCAAAGCTACCCGGGCTCTGAGCAAAAAAATGAAGGCACTCGGCATCGAGTGCGAGCCTTCCGAGCTGAAAGTCGTCAATGACGGCAAGCAGGATCAGCTGGTATATGAAGGCACTAAGGCCGGTGTTTCTTTAAAAGACGGCTTGCAGATCGCTCTGGATCACGCCGTGCGCCGTCTGCCGATTCCAAAAGTGATGAGCTATCAGCTCGAAAACGGCAAGACCGTTGAATTCGTGCGCCCGGTTAAGCATCTCGTTGCCTTGTTCGACAAGGAAATTGTTCCCGTTGAACTGTTCGGCTTGAAAGCCGGCCGTGAAACGATGGGACACCGTTTCCACGTCCATGAACCGATTTCCATCAAAGAGGCAGAAAAGTATGCCGAGCAGATGGACAAAGAAGGCAAGATCGTCGCTTCTTTCGAAGAGAGAAAGAACAAGATGGTCGGAGCGCTCAAGTCTGCCGCTGAAAAACTTCACGCCGAAATCATCATGCCCGATGATCTCGTTAATGAAGTCACCGCTTTGACAGAATGGCCCATCGTTTACGAATCCGGCTTTGACGAAGAATTCCTCACGGTCCCCGCCGAGTGCCTGATTCTGACGATGCAGCAGAATCAGAAATACTTTGCGCTGAAGGATCAGAACAAGAAACTGATGAACCGCTTCCTGCTGGTTTCACAGATCGAAGCCAAAGACGGCGGCGAAGCGATTCGTTCCGGCAACGCCCGCGTTGTTCGCGCTCGTTTGGCCGATGCGAAGTTCTTCTATGATCAAGATCGTCTCCAGACACTTGAATCCCGCGTCCCCGGCTTGACCCATGTGGTCTACCACAACAAGCTCGGTACTCAGCTTGAAAGAAGCGAGCGCGTTCAGAAGATCGCCTCTCGCATTGCTGAGCAGATCGGTGCCGATCCCGCACTGGCCCGCCGCGCAGCTAAGCTGGCAAAAGCCGATCTGCGTACTTTGATGGTCGGAGAGTTCCCCGAACTGCAGGGCATTATGGGTGAGTACTACGCTCATCACGATAAGGAAGACGACAAAGTCGCTCTTGCTATCCGCGAGCACTACCAGCCTCGTTATGCCGGTGACGAGCTTCCGTCCACACCCGAAAGCCTGGCCGTTGCGCTGGCCGATAAGATCGAGACACTAACCGGCCTCTTCGGCATCGGACAGCTGCCGACCGGAGAAAAAGATCCGTTCGCTCTGCGCAGACACGCACTCGGCATTCTTCGCATGCTGATCGAAAAAGAACTTCCTCTCTCTTTAGACAATCTGATTGCTATCGGTACGGAAGAAGAGTCTGTGGTGCCGGGCGTTAAAGATGCCACGGAAGAACTCAAACAGTTCTTCCACGACCGCCTGCGCGTCATGCAGAAGGACCAAGGCTTTACAGCTCATGAAGTTAAATCCGTGATCGGTTCCGAACCCGCTATCCTCGCGGACGTTCCGAAACGCCTGAAGGCCGTTCATGACTTTATGAGTCTGCCGGAAGCCGAATCTTTGGCAGCTGCTAACAAACGTATTGAGAACATCCTCAAGAAGAACACGCTGCCGCTGGCAGACGCCGTTGATCCGGCTCTCCTGACAGAAAAAGAAGAGAAGGATCTGTATGAAGTCATTCGTACGCTGGAACCCAAACTTGAAGCTGACTATAAGGCCGGCCGCTATGAAGATGAACTTCGCAGCCTGGCTCCGCTGAAAGCACCGGTGGATGCGTTCTTCGATAAAGTGATGGTGAACGCCGAAGACGAGGCCTTGAGAAGAAATCGCTTAACACTGCTCAACGAGCTTCATAAAGCGATGAATCAAGTCGCCAAACTTTCGTGTTTAGCCTCTTAACTTTCCGATCAAAAGGCCGCTCTGTGAGCGGCCTTTTCGAACAATAGCTATGAAACTTATGCTCTGGCTTCGTGCCCTGATTTTTTGGTTCCTCTTTTGTATCACTATCATCTGCTACGGCATCGTTCTTTTCGTTTGTATTCCGTTTACTTCGAAAGAAGGTCGTTACGCCATCGTAAAAAAATGGTGCCGGACAGTGATCAGCTTAATGCGTACGATCTGCGGTGTTCGCTATGAGATAACGGGCATGGATAAGGTTCCGGCGACCGGTCCTGTGATTTTGCTTTCTAAGCATCAATCGGGATGGGAGACGCTCGCCTTTTTTGCCTTAGTGCCAAGACGATTGAGTTATATCTACAAACGCGAACTGCATCGCCTGCCGATCTTCGGCTGGGGCTTGGCCTCCTTAGGAATGTTCAGCGTGGACAGATCCGAAGGACGCACTGCTTTTGAACGCATGAAGCGCGAAGTTCCGGACTTTTTTGCGCACGGCTGGGCTTTGGTGCTCTTCCCTGAAGGTACGCGTACAGCACCCGGCGCTTCCGTTAAATATAAAACCGGAGGCGTTCGCTTGGCGATTGCTACTAATGCTCCGATTGTTCCGATTGCTTTGAATTCCGGTGAATGCTGGCCGAAGCATTCCTTCCTTCTGTATCCCGGTGTGATTAAAGTAGTGTTCGGCGATCCGATCAGCCCCGAAGGGAAAACTCCGCACGAACTTAATGAAGAAGTCCGCAGCGAAATTGAAGGCGAGATGAAGCGAATTTCTCCTAAATATTACAAATAAAAGGCTGAATGGTTTTAGGTCGTATATTTCCAAAGATCACCAATTTTTATTTAGACGGATCTCCGTCAGAGGCTGAAATCGTCTATCCCGACAAAGTTCGGCGGGTTCATATTCGACTTGGAGGACAGGAAGAACAAATTACCGCCGGACCCGAAGGTGTCATTTATATCACCAAAGGCTACCCCTCGGTGCTCCAAATTAAGTGGGCGCTGAAACTTCAAAAAAAGAAATTTCTGCTGTACTTTAAATTTTTTGAAGCGGCGTCCTTGGCCTATCCGGATGTTTCGGCGCGTTTGTCTCAACAGGATTCTGAGTTTGTCCATAGTTCCCTTTTAGAAGGGAGTTATCCCGTCCGATACCGCATTATCCGCAGCGGCCGTCGCAAAAACACTCAAATCGCCTATGAAAGCGGTACTCTGGTTGTCCGCTGTCCGACGAGATTCACAGACTTCGAAGTGGAACTTGAGTTGCAGAAATCTGCGGGCAAAGTTATTCAATTCCTGGAGAAGATGCGCCTCAGTTCTCCGTCCGCAGAAAAAGAACCGGCTCCGGCTAAGGCTGTGAGCACGATTCGGCTGGCAGACGGTGCGGAAATACAAATCATTTGGCAGCCCGGGAAACGCAAGAGCATTTCAATTTCAATGCCGAACTCAGAGCAGCTGCTGGTGAAGTATCCGACACGCAGCTCACGGGAAAATGTGATGGGCTGGGTCCTCTCACAGCAGGCATGGATTCAGAAGAAGCGGCAGAAAAGCTTAGGGAAGGAAGATTCCAATCGAGCTTTCTTTGAAAAACTGTTTTCCGAACAAGAAATCGTCTTGCTGGACGTCAAAAGAAAGGTACGAGTGTCGGGTGTACGCAAAGAGTCCGGTGTCTTCGACGATGAAGTTGTGCTGTGGATAAGGGACGCGAACATCAGCCGAGAGCAGTTTCTCGAAGTTCTTGTTAAGACGCTCAAAAAGTGGGCCCTTACGGTCCTGCAGGAAGAATTTGAACAGAAGCTCGCGCAGATGGGGCCATTTAGATATCCCTATCGAAAGTTCTTTTTGACGTCAGCTAAAACGCGTTGGGGAAGCTGTAGCAGCCGGGGACACATTCGTATTCACTGGAATGCGGTGTTCGTAACGAAGGCCGAGCGGGAATATCTTTATACGCATGAGGCGGCCCATCTGACGGAGATGAATCATTCCGCACGCTTCTGGCAGTTGGTTGAACTGCATTGCCCCGATTACAAGCGGGCTAAGGCAATGCTGCATTCAAGAACGCTTGGGTTTCTCTAGTCTGGCTGAACCTGGCCCGGGAGCACAATCGAAATGCCTGCCGCATGAACCAAGCGAGCAAGGCGAATGAAATTTTCAAGAGGCACGCTTTCGGCGCGCTGCTCCGGTTTAATTCCTGCCTCCTCCATCATTTCAGGGGAAATCCACTTAGAGAGATTGTTCTTCAACGTTTTACGGCGCATAGCAAAAGACGCCGCGACAACCTGATGGAACGTCTCTTCATCAACTTCTGCCGGATTTTGAACGGGGATCATGCGGACCACGGAAGACATGACCTTGGGCGCAGGTGTGAAGGCCTCCGGCGGCACGTCAAAGAGCTTTACCATGCGGTACTTTCTTTGAAGCATGACGGAAAGCCGTCCGTAAGCTTTTGTTCCCGGAGCGGCGACCATTCGGTCGACTACTTCCTTCTGAAGCATGAAATGCTGGTCTACGACGCGGTCGCTGATTTCGGAGAGCTTGAAGAGGAGCGGGGAGGAGATGTTGTAGGGCAGGTTGCCTACTACGCGAATCTTTTCTTCCGCGGCAAAGTCTCTCCAGTCGAATTTCAGTGCGTCGGCTTCAAGCACGGTTAATTGCTCAGGTGTGAATTTGGTTCGCAGCCAAGCGGCGAGATCGCGGTCAATCTCAACACAGTAGATGTGTTTGGCGCCGGCAATTAATTCCTTAGTTAAAGCGGCCTGTCCCGGTCCGATTTCAATGATTTTTTGACCTTCTTTCGGATCGACAGCCTCGGCAATTTTGTTGATCCAGAAGTCGTCGTTTAGAAAGTTCTGTCCGAAACGTTTGCTCGCTTTGTGGTGCTTGAGTACTTCAGCCATTTTCTGTTTCCATGAAAAAACGCTTAGGAGGCCTAAGCGTTTTCGACTTTACGATGTTATTCGGTCGGTTTGTTGATTCGCTTCTCAACATAGGCTTCCGAACGCAGACGTCGTTCCCAATCGAGGACGGCGTCGCCGAGTTTCTGCTCACGCAGCGCCTCTCTGGCTTGTTCACGCTGGCGCTCGTTAATGCCGCTCTTTGTTCTGCGGTCGAGCACCTGGAAGATATGCCAGCCGTAAGGCGTGCGGATCGGTTCGCTGATTTCACCGACGCTCAGCTTGTCGAGCTGCTGTTCCATTTCCGGAGGAACGTCGCCCGGATAGAGCCATCCGAGGTCACCGCCTCGAGTACCGGACGGATCTGCAGAGTGCAGACGGGCCAGGGTCTGGAAGTCGCCGTCTCCCTTATCAAGACGGGACTTAATCTCGTTTAAGCGCTGAATCACGACTTTTTCAGGCGTGACGTTCGAGGGGCGCATCATAATGTGACGAACATGCGTCTGACGGACACCCTGCTGGGCCTGTTCGCCGGGATCGCGTACGCCCGTCAGTTTGAGAATCTGGAAAGAGTTTCCGGCCTGGAGAGGAATGATGTCTCCGGCTTTGTGATTCTGAAGTGCCTGCACAACGAAGGGAGGAAGTTTTCCCGCAGGAACCCAGCCCATAACGCCGCCTTCCATGGCTTCAGGCGTGACGGAGTATTTTGCTGCCAGCTGGCTGAAGTCTGCACCTCTCTGAGCTTGTTCCAGTGTAAGGGAAGCCGTTCTCTGAGCAGATTCAACTTCTGCCTTGGTGGGATTTTCAGGGAAGCTGATAACGATGCGCGACAAGCGATATTCCATCCGTTTGCCGGGACCGCTTTGATCTTTCAGATACTGGTCGATTTCGCTTTCGGGGATCTGGATCTTGTCGTCCACATCTCTTTCACGAAGACGCTGAGTAATCAGTTCGCTGCGGATCTCGCTCTTGAAACTCGGGACGGAAATACCGTCGGCCGCCAATTTCTTTTCGAGCTGAGGAACGGTCAGGCCGTTATTGGTTGCAATCTGTTCGATCGCGCCGTTGAGCATGTTGTCATCGATACGGATACCGGTATCACGCGCTTTCTGTTCGATGATTCGTTCAAGAATCATACGGTCAAGCGTTTGGTCGCGAAGATTGTCCATCGGGGGCAGCGGAATGTTTCTTCTGCGAAGATTTGTAGCCACCTGATGAACTCTTTGCTGCAGCTGAATCTCTGTAATCACATCGTGATTCACCACGGCTGCGATACGATCGACCGGGACGGGTGCGTTTTTATGAGCCGCAGCCGCTTCTTTCTTTGCCTGTGCTTTCTGTGCGTACGCATTGTCTGCATTAACAGCGCCGAGGGAGAGGAGGGCGCATGCACATACTGCATAAAGATGAGTCAATTTCATAGTGTTATTCGTAGTAATCATATCGGCCGACTTCAACGGGCTTCGGCCCGATCGGCTTGTAACCGGTAATGCCTTCACTCAAGGCTTGGATCGGACTCGATCCGACGGTGCCTAATCCGACGAGTTCAAGTTCTAAGAAGAAGTTTGTTGTCGATCTTCCTTCACTTCGGATGTAACGCTGTACGGCGCCGCGAAGAATCCAACACCCCGCACGATATTCGAGGCCCATGAGGGAGTCAACCACTTTTTTGTCTCGGAATGAATAATTGTACCTTCCGAGACCGTAGAGGTCCTTCATGATCGGCCACTGGAACGAAAAGTCGACCTGCTTGATATTGGTGTTGTAGAAGTCCTCACGCTTGTCGTTGGGGTTGTAGTTATAGCGATAGTACAGGGCAACGGTCGAGAAATCACGCGGGTTATAACGAATACCTGCGCTTGTTTTAGAGATCTTTGACCATTCTGTTGAGTACTGGATCTCACCTTCCAAGCGCCAGCCCTCAAATAAAGAGAACTGAGTGGCGGCTAACACATCACTGCGATTCTTTGTTTTACCGGGGGTATCCCAATAAAGATCGACTTTTTCATCCGTGAAGTAGTAGCGCTGGCCCACGGTTGCGGAGAACCATTCTTTGCCGGTGCCGGAGTCAATATAACGCGTTGTCAAAACCGCAGACAATTGGTTTGTGTTCGCAATTCGGTCGTACCCTGAATACTTATTCGGCGTAAAGAGCTCAGCAAAGTTCAAGTCAGCCAAGGAGCTGTCAAAGTTCGGCATGTGCCTTTGATTCCGATAGGGAATGTAGGCGTAGAACAAACGGGGCTCCAAAGTTTGCTCTGTTTCTCGTCCGAAGATCGTTGAATTTCTCTCAAAGATCAAACCTGTGTCCAGAGAGTAGATCGGAAGTGAACGTGAAGAAGAGCTGTCAATGCCAGCCTTTGCGTGTTTAATGTCGTTGTAATGCGTGAACGAATACGTAACTTTCGGGGTAAAGAACCAATAGGAGCCCATGAGCGGATAGGAGATCGAGGTGTTCCAGAGTGTCCGGTTACCGTCGCCGCTCTCTCCGCGCTGGCCGTTGTAGGAGGAAATTCCCCTACGGAAACGAGTTGCCGTCAAGCGAGAATCCAGGATCGCGCCGTGAAAATCTGCAACGTAACCGCTGAGATTAAATTCCGGTTCTTTCTCATACGGTTTTTCGACTCCCTTATTGTTCGGCCGAAGGGTTTGATTCTTGTAAACACCTAAAGAAGTGCTCCAATAAGTCTGTCCGTAGCTTATCCAGAAGTTCTGATTAAGAACATTTTCACTGGATTCACGAATGGTTGTCGAGAAATCCGATAAGTAATCGTTATCGGAGACCTTCTGATAATCGACGCCGAGAGAAACGTCACCGATGCGCTGGTAGTGTTTCCAAGCTACACCGTAACGTCGTTCGTGCGTCTCTTTGTCTTTAAAGATAACGTTGTAATCCACCTGGCCGGAAAAAGTCGGCTGCAGGTAACGGAACTCGTTGCCAAAGAGCACGCCGCGCTTAGACATAGGCTTCAACGTCAGCGTGTAGTCGTAGTTTGGTGCAATGTTCCAGTAGAACGGAACTTCCATATTCACGCCGAGCGTGGAGCTCATGCCGAATCTCGGCGTTAAAAAGCCTGTCTTGCGTTCGGAGCCTACCGGGAAGCTGAAATAAGGTGAAGCAAAAACCGGAATACCGCCGACGTACAGACGGGCGTTCTTGCCGACTGCCGAGCCGTCGAGTTCGTCGTAGTCAATATCGGAGGCTTTAATCCACCAGGCCTCTTCACCTTCACGGCAAGTCGTGACCATGGCATTGCACATCTTGGCTTTGTCTTCGCCGAGAAGCTCGATCTTGTCGGATGTGCCTCTCATCTGGGTCGGCAGATAACGGAACGTTGCATTCGGCATTTCGCCTGTTTCAGCGTCGAGGTGATAAGTGAGCTCAGGCCCCTTGAAAATCGTACCGTTTCTGGCGACAAGAGCGTTTCCGTTGGAATACACCTCGTCGTTGGCAAACGTATAAGTAATGGTGTCGCCGCGAAGGACGGATCCGCCGCGCCGAACTTCGGCGCTGTCAATGAGTTCGATTTTCTCATTGGGCGTTCCGATCATTTTGAACGCCGTGAGATAAGTTGGGGCATCGCCTTCTTCAGAGGGCGCATTCTCATCTAAGCGCCGTGCCGCATTCAGCTTCAGTCCGTACTCAGGTCGGGTAGCCGTTTCGGAATCTTGATCGCGCTCGGCCGCCGAGACGAGCAAGGGCAAAGCTAAAATCACTGCCACAAAAACGGGTAAGGCTCGAAAAGCTTCCATGGGTCTTTTTCGACGAATTGAAAAACTAGACATTAAAATTGCACGCTATTAGGTGGAAAGATTATAAAGGCTTAATGGACCTGCATATTCTTTCCGATCAACGGAAGATGGAGAGGAAGTAATGACAGAGCGTGAAGTTGGCTTAAAGCAGTGGCTGGAAAAAATCGGAGGGTCTTTCGGGCTGAATCTGAAGACGCTTCGTCCGGCATCTTCGGACGCAGGTTTTAGGAGCTATTTCCGTATTGACGGAGACGGAACGACTTACATCGTCATGGACTCTCCCGGCGAAACCGGCAACGTCAAACCTTTTATTTTTGTCGACGATCTGTTTGCCAAACAAGGTATCAACGTTCCGAAAATTTTTGCTCAGGACGTAGAGCAAGGTTTTCTGCTGCTGTCAGACTTGGGAACTCAAACTTATCTGGATGTCCTTTCGGAGGACAACGCCTCTAGATTAATGGATGACGCCACTACCGCACTTGTCAAACTCCAGAAGAACAGCAAACCGGGTGTCTTGCCTGAGTACTCCGAAGAACTGCTTCGCCGTGAACTCGAACTTTTCCCTGAGTGGTATGTGAAACGCCATCTGAATATGGAAATTACGCCGCAGATGCGCAGCATGTTCGACAAGATGTTTGATCTCATCATCAAAAAGAATCTTGCTCAGTCCTTTGTATACGTACATCGAGACTACATGCCGCGTAATTTGATGCTCGAAGAAAAGGACAGTCCCGGAGTTATTGATTTCCAAGACGCTGTATACGGTCCGGTCAGCTATGACATTGCCTGCTTGTGCCGAGACGCCTTTATCTCCTGGAGCGAAGCTCAGGTTTTGGATTGGACCATTCGCTATTGGGATAAAGCCTGCAAAGAAGGCATCCCGGTCCCGGCAGACTTCGGCGTGTTCTGGGAAGACGTCGAATGGATGGCTCTCCAGCGTCACCTCAAGGTTTTGGGTATCTTTGCCCGCCTCAATTACCGCGACGGAAAAACGAAATATCTCGGTGATACGCCGCGATTCCTGAATTACGTTCAAAAGACTGCCTCCCGCTTTGATGCGTTAAGACCGTTGTCTCGTTTCATTAACCAAATCTCCGGCATCGAAGAGACCGTCGGATACTCTTTCTAGGGAGTGTCGGATTGAAGGCGATTGTGTTGTGCGCTGGCAGAGGCAAACGCATGCGCGAACTCACGGCGCATAATTCCAAACCGCTGATCAAGCTGTGGGGCCGCTCAATGGTCGATTGGCAGCTTGATCGTCTGAAAAAGGGCGGCGTCCGCGAGGCGGTGGTTAATACTGCCCATTACGCAGAACTCTATCCTTCGCACTTTGCAGAACATCCGGTCGAGGGAATGAGGGTGACCATTTCTCAGGAAGGTAGTTCGATCTCGGATGCGCTGGAAACCAAAGGCGGTATTGTCAAAGCACTTCCTTTGCTCAGCGACGGGCAAGAACCCTTTGTTGTGGTTTCCGGAGACATCGTCACTGCCTTTGATTACGCTTCCCTGGAAAAAACCGCTGATCGAATTAGAAAAGGAGAAATCGTCGGGCATTTGGTATTGGTGCCCAATCCTTCTTTCCATGATGGAGACATGGATTTAAAAGACGGACTTGTCAGCAGAGACAATAAAAAGTTCACCTACGGAAATATCGCTGTTTTCTCTCCCAAAATCTTTGCTGGAGAAAAAGCGGAGTTTTCCAAACTTTTCCCTTGGCTGTACCAATTTGTGGATCAGCACCTGATCAGCGGTGAGCTCTACGAAGGTCCCTGGGCCAACGTCGGGACTCCGGAAGAGTTGGCCAAATGCGAGGCCTTGGGCTGTTTTTTTAGGAAGCGGGATCTTTCATGACCGCCAGTTCTGTCCAAGTCGGCAATGTGACAATTCCCGGACGTGTGTTTCTGGCACCGCTGGCAGGCTTTACCGATCTTCCTTTTCGCCAAATTTGCCGCAAGCTGGGCGCGGCTTATGCCGTTGCCGAAATGGTTGCCTCACAGAAACACTTGAGGGAGTCAAGGAAATCACAGGAAAGATTTTCGCTCGGAAGCGAAAGTTATCCTCGCGCGATTCAGCTTCTCGGATCCGATCCTGAGGATTTGGCCGATACGGCCCGCCATGCGGTTCAATGCGGCGCACAGATCGTGGATTTCAACTGCGGCTGTCCGGCTAAAAAAGTTTGTTCGGTAGAGTGCGGCTCGGCTCTGCTAAAGGATGAAGCTCTTGTCGAAAATCTGCTGACGGTTCTGACAGCAGCGGTAGATGTTCCGGTAACGCTCAAATATCGGCTCGGCTGGGATGCGGAGCACATTAACGCATTAAATGTTGCGGCGCTTGCCCAGAAAGCCGGAATCAAAATGCTTGTACTCCACGGCCGTACTCGAGAACAAGGATTCAAAGGCGCGGTGGATTATCAGAGAACTGCCGAAGTGAAGGCATCTGTTGATATACCGGTGATTGCCAACGGCGACATCGACAGCGCTGAAAAGGCCGAAGCCGTTCTTGCACAGACCGGCGCCGACGGCATCATGATCGGTCGTGCGGCTATCGGAAACCCTTGGATTTTTTCTCAAATAAACGACCGACTCAACGGAAGAATCCCGCAGACGCCGAGTAAGAGCCAACTTATTGAAACTATTGGCGAACACTTACAGTTACATTTTTCTTTTTACGAGAAGGAAAAAGGGCTAAAGACAATCCGCAAACACCTCAGCGGCTACTTTAAACGTTTAGACTTATGTCCGACTCTATTGACGGATCTGTACTCCGTTACGGATCCGATTCAATTAGAAAAAAAAGTCGAGCGTCTCTTGAAGGACAATCTCGACTAGCTTTTACGCAATGCTTGTTTTCTGCCGTCCGGCAGCGCATAACGCGTTCCGGAAGCAGAAACGAGCGGGTTCAAACTTTTATCTCAACGGAAGTTTCTAACGAAATGCACAACATGAAAAAACAAGCGCTGATCAGCTGCTCGGATAAATCCGGCGTTGTTGAATTTGCAAAAGCCCTGACGGAACTCGGTTACCACATTCTGTCTACCGGGGGCACCGCAAAACTCATCGCTCAGGCAGGCATTCCCGTACAAGAGGTTGCCGATTACACCGGCTTCCCGGAAATGCTTGACGGAAGAGTCAAAACACTGAACCCGAAGATCCATGCCGGCATTCTTGCCCGCCGCCCCGTTGCGGAGCACATGGAGGCGTTAAAGCAGTTTGAAATTGATCCGATTGACATCGTCGCAGTCAACCTGTATCCGTTCGAACAGGCAATCGCCAACCCGAACTGCACCTTTGAAAACGCCATCGAAAATATTGATATCGGCGGTCCCACGATGATTCGCGCTGCCGCGAAGAACCATGAAAGTGTTACCGTCATTGTCTCTCCCGGCGACTACAGAAAAGTTATCGAAGAGATCAAGGAAAAAGGCGAAGTTTCTCCGGAAACCAGACTGGAACTGGCAAAGAAAGTGTTTGTTCATACCGCTCACTACGACGCCATGATTTCCAACTATCTGACCAGCATGAAGGGCAACGACGTTTCGACTCGTACAAAGTTCCCGGAAAGCCTGACACGCCAGTGGGTTAAAGTACAGGATATGCGCTACGGCGAAAATCCTCATCAGGAAGCTGCTTTCTACCGCGAAAGAAATGTTGCACCCGGACTCTTGGCCGGATACCACCAGCTTCACGGTAAGGAACTTTCCTACAACAACATCGCTGACAGTGATGCCGCCTGGGAAGCTGTGCGCAGCTTTGACAGCCCTGCCTGTGTGATTATTAAGCATGCCAACCCCTGCGGCGCTGCTATCGGAATGAATTCCGAAGAGGCCTACAGCAAGGCCTTTAAGTGCGATCCGACGTCTGCCTTCGGCGGCATCATCGCTTTCAACTGCGAAGTTTCCAAAGAAGCTGCCGAGAAGATTGCCAAGCAGTTCGCTGAAGTCATTATTGCGCCTGAGTTCTCTCAGGGCGCATTGGACATTCTTCTACAGAAGAAGAATCTTCGTCTGCTCACGGTTGCCATGGGACATGCCCGCAACGACCTGGATATGAAGCGCATCGGCGGCGGCCTCTTGGTTCAGACCCCTGATACACAGTGCGTCAGTGAAAAGGACCTCAAGGTTGTGACGAAGCTCGCTCCGACTAGCGCTCAGATCTCCGACATGATGTTTGCTTGGAAGATCGCCAAGTTCATCAAGTCCAATACAATCGTCTTTGTACGCGACGGCATGACTTTGGGCGTCGGCGCCGGTCAGATGAGCCGCGTTGACTCTGCCAGAATTGCATCCATCAAGGCAAAAGAAGCCGGCCTCTCTTTAGAGGGCAGCGTTGCTGCTTCGGACGCATTCTTCCCGTTCCGAGACGGTTTGGATGTCATTATTGATGCGGGCGCGACTGCGGTTATCCAGCCGGGCGGATCTATTCGTGATGAAGAAGTGATTGCTGCGGCCAATGAACGCGGTATCACCATGGTCTTTACCGGTGAACGTCACTTCCGCCACTAATTAAATTTTCCTAATTCGAGCCGGAATCGCAGCAAACACGATTTCGGCTCAATTATTGATACAAAATTCAAAGTATTTAGTTATCGGATCACGGTCCGAGGCTTTCCGGCACATTAAGATTAACTTAGTGTGCTTGTTAGATTTATGGAGATGAGGGACGTATGGTCAGACGTGACTTGGGATTGAATCGCCGCGTATTTCTTAAAGCCGTCGGCTTGGTAGGAATCGCAGCTGCCGAACCGGCTTTTGCACAGCTTTTTGTGAACATTCAAGGTGTCGGGGCAAACCAATTTCCAATTGCTATTCAGCCGTTTTTCGGCAATAGCGAAGCGCCTGAGAACATTGCCGAAATCATTGGCAACGATTTGGTCCGAAGCGGTTTTTTCCGTTTGGTTTCCTGTGATGCCGCCACGGCACTCGACAAGGATCCGGACTGGAAAGCATTGAGTACAGCCGGCGTCGGTGCATTTGCAGACGGTTCTGTGACACGAGCTGCCGACGGACGCTATGAAATCAAGTTCCGCCTCTTTGACCCAGTGAAAAAGCAGGAGACAGACGAAGCCTCCTATATTTCTCCGAAGGACGACCTGCGTCTTTATGCCCATAAGATCGCAGATCGAATTTTTGAACGCCTGACCGGAGAGAAGGGCGATTTTGCGACACGCATCGCTTACGTTTCTCAGCAGGCCAAGAACAACTACGCCATCATGGTAGCTGACAGCGACGGCTACAACCCTCAGGTTGCCCTTCGCATCAGACATCCGATTATTTCTATCGATTGGTCTCCCAACGGCAGACAGATTGCCTACACCTCATTCGAGACAGGCAAACCGACCGTTTGGATTCATGATCTGAGCACGGGTAAGCGCCGCCAGGTCGCTGCTTTTCGGGGCAACAACAGTGCGCCGGCTTTCAGCCCGGACGGAGGTACGCTGGCAGTGGCACTGTCTAAGGACGGCGGCACGAAGATTTATCTGCTGGATACCAACGGTCAGAACCTCAGACAGTTCACCACAGGCGGTAGCATCGATACAGAGCCCGCATTCTCGCCGGACGGTAAATATATTTACTTCACGAGCGACCGAGGCGGCAATCCGCAGATCTATAGAAAGCCGGTTGCGGGCGGTTCCGCTGAACGCATCAGCTTTGGTAATGCCTACGCCATTAGTCCGGCGGTCAGTCCTAAGAATGACCAGGTCGCTTATATCGTTCGCACGGGCGGCCACTTTAAGCTCGTGCAGCAGGATTTAGCGACCGGCAATGTGATTCCGCTTTCTGAAATCGGAAAGAACGAGTCGCCGAGCTACTCGCCCAACGGAAACATGATTATTTATGCCTCCGAGGTTGGAGGTAAGGGTGTTCTGTCCACTGTCTCCACGGACGGAAGCACTCGTTCCCGACTCTCGGGTACCAGTGGAGACATTCGCGAACCCTCATGGGGTCCCACTATTAAGTAAAAGGACGAAGAAGATGATCTCTTCAAGATTTGCTATTTGCGCAGCCGCTGCAGCTGTCGCTCTTTCGCTCTCGGCTTGCTCTACAGTAGATCTGGATAAGGATAAAGCCGGTTCTATCACTGACGGAACTTCCGTTGAAGAAGCTCTGAGCTCCAAGACCGGCCCGCTTGCTAACCGCGAAGTTTACTTTGATTTCGACAGCTACACCGTTTCTCCCGGCCAAATGCCGGTCGTGACAAATCATGCTCAGTTCCTGGCTGCTCACAAGAACCTGAACGTTCGTCTGGAAGGCAACACCGACGAACGCGGCGGACGTGAATACAACCTGGCTCTTGGTCAGAAGAGAGCGGAAGCCGTCAAAGAACGTATGACTCTTCTGGGCGTTTCTCCTCAGCAAATCGAAACGATTAGCTACGGTAAAGAAAAACCCAAAGCCGAAGGTCATGACGAAGCGGCTTACTACGAAAACCGCAGAGTCGACATCCACTACATGCTCAACAAGTAATCTCTCATGAAAAGAATCGCGCTGGTGCTTCTTAGCACCGTTCTGTTGTCCGTCAATACATCGGCATGGGCGCTCTTCGGAGACGATGAGGCCCGCAAAGCCATTCTGGAGCTTCGCGATCAGCTGAAGTCTCAGCAGGAAGTGCAGATGTCGCTGTACGACCGACTGGAAAAACTGACGAAGGAAGTTCAGACGCTCCGCGGCAAAGTTGAGGATCTGACCAATTCCGTCGGTAAGGAAAAACAAAACGCCGAGACCATTTATGACGATCTTTCGAATCGTCTGAATGAAATGGATCCGAAGGCCAAGGCAGCAGCCGCTTCTGATCGTGAGATTTCCGCAAAGCAGGAACTTGATCGCTGCTTATCCGTCTTTCAAAAAGGCGACGCTAACCAAGCGATCAAATGCTTCTCGGGCATGACTCAGAAATACAGCAAGACGAAGGTTTATCCCGATGCCTTGTACTGGCTTGGCAGCAGTTATTACATGAAAGGCAACTTTGCTCAGACGATTGCGACCGAACAGCGCCTGATTTCCGGCTACAGCAAACATGCCAAAGTTCCCGAAGCTTACCTGCTCGTCGGCATGGCTCAGATGGATTCCAAGAAAACCGCGGAAGCCAAAGCTACTTTCAATAAACTGATCAAGCTTTATCCGAAAAGCAGCGCGGCAGGACTTGCTAAAAAGCAGATGTAATCAATCGCAGATTGATGATCGAGGACCTTCGGGTCCTTTTTTGTTTCCCAATTTCGTGATCAGTCTGAAATTAATGCTCCTTAGCTTATTAAGCTAAAGAACATCAAGAAAAATTAGGAACTCGGCGGAGTAGCCCTAAAGGAGGGATCGTGTCCTTTACGCGTAAATGTTGGTTTTATTTGGTGTGTCTGTTTGCGGGACTGTGCACCGGGGCGGTCGGCGGATACTTCCAGTTCTTCCTGCATAAAGCGGATCACTTGCGAATGCAGCTGACGACATGGGCTCATTCCGTGACTTTTTGGGAAGGATTCGGCGCTGTTGTGGCTGTCTGCGTGACCTGCGCCGTCATCGGGCGATTTCTGGTTCGCTTTGCTCCGACGGCCGGCGGCAGCGGAATTCAATATGTTGAAGCGGCTTGGCGCGAAGAGGTTGAGCCGGCGCGCTTTAAAATCTTATTAGTCAAATTTTTCGGCGGTATCTTGACGCTTGGCAGCGGCATGGCCTTGGGCCGGGAAGGTCCGACGGTCCAAATGGGTGCATCTATCGGAGCTACTGTTGCCCGCATTCTGAAGTTTTCAAAAGAAGAACTTCGCTTTCTTACCATTGCATCCGCAGGTACCGGTTTGGGCGTGGCTTTCTCGTCTCCTTTGGGCGGAGCGATGTTCACCTTCGAGGAAGTCACCAAAGATATTCGGATGAACCTCGTAATTCCGACGCTCATCTGTGTTTTTGCCGGCTGCACGGTATCCATGACGATTCTTGGCATGCAGCCTGACTACAACGTCATTAATCGAAATTTCATGATTCCGGGAGTTAAAGAATCCGTCGCCTTCATTTTGTTCGGAATCTTTATCGGTGTAATGGGGCCGCTTTATAACAAGATGGTTCTTATCCTTCTGAACACGAATGCGTACTTCAAGAAAGTCATTCCTGAAGTGAAGGCCGGAATTATCGGCGGTGTCGTTGCACTGCTGGTTTACTTTGCTCCGGGACTTGCCGGCGGCGGAGATCAGCTAGGTACCGAGATGCTCAATTACACGTTCCCCATTGCAACCGTATTGGTCATCGGATTGATACGCTGGTTTTTTGCGCCTCTTTGCTACGCCACAGGCGTTCCCGGCGGCCTGTTCTCTCCGCTTCTCCTGATGGGCGGAATCTTAGGCCACATTTTTGCCTGGGCGCTGAATCTCAACGGATTTGATTTAAACCCGATGGCTTTCTGCGCTGTCGGTATGAGCGCCTTCTTTGCCTCTACGATTTGTGCTCCGATTACCGGCGTCCTGCTGATTCTTGAAATGACCGCATGCTGGGATTTAACGCTTCCCATGCTCATTGGTTCGGCGCTCGCCTTCTTTACTGCTCAAGCTCTGAGGAGCCAGCCGATTTACACAGCTCTGCGTCTGCGGATTCCCGAAGTCAAGCAATTGCAGCAGCAGGGTGTCGATGTACTTCAGCCGCCTGCTGTCCCGGAAAAGTTGTCGTAGCGAGGGTTGACCTGATAAGCTGTACTCTGGTTCGAGGGAGGTTTATCCCTCTCTTTCGGCATGAGTCGGTGCGGCTGTTTTTGGCCTCAAGCTCCGTTCTGTCGGACTTTCTGTTTTTCGGAAAATAAAAAAATGAAAAATATCAGTATGGGAACGGAAGCCCTGGATGATCCGTTCGTCAATCAAGGAACAGCTTTCAGTCAGGATGCCAGAATAAAACTGAAACTGCGCGGACTGCTTCCTCCGAGAGTGACGACGTTGGAACATCAGGCGAAACGGGCCTTGGAAAGAATTCGACAAGCGGAAGAACCGCTTCAGAAATACGAAATCCTTTCGCTGCTCCGACACAGAAACGCAACCCTCTTTTATTACCTCCTCGAAAATAATATTGAGGAGCTGATGCCTATCGTCTATACGCCGACGGTCGGCAAAGCCTGTCAGGAATTCGATCGAATTTACAGTGAACCGGAGGGCCTTTACGTCACAATTGAAGATAAAGGTTCGATTCGGGACGTGATCAATAATTGGCCCTATGACGATGTCGACATGATCGTCGTGACAGACGGCGAACGTATTCTCGGATTAGGCGACCTCGGCGCCGGCGGAATGGGCATTCCGATCGGAAAACTTTCTCTTTACACGGCTTGCGCAGGGCTCAATCCAGCGCGCGCTCTGCCCGTACTCTTGGATGTCGGCACTAATAATCAGGGTTTGCTGCATGATCCCCTTTATCTCGGTCTGCAGCAGCCGAGGGTTGACGGCGAGGAATACTACGCTTTTGTCCGAGAGTTCATAGAAGCCGCTAAAGCACGCTGGCCTCATGTGATTATCCAATTCGAAGACTTTGCTAATCGTCACGCCTTTGCTCTGTTGGATCAATGGAAGGGTAAGACTGCTTGTTTCAATGACGATATTCAGGGAACTGCGGCGGTTGCCGTTGCAGGTTTCTATGCGGCGGCAAGGGCTAAGGGAAGTTCTCTTTCAGAGGAAAAATTCCTTTTCTTAGGCGCCGGTGAGGCTGCCGGCGGGATTGCCGATCTGCTGGTTGAGGCCATGATGAAGGAAGGCCTGACGCAGGAGGAGGCGATCAATAAGATTTTCTTGTTTGACTCCCACGGTCTGGTGACAAAAGACCGAGAAGAAATGACGCCGCTGAAGCAGAAATTTGCCCACGAGCTTGAACCTCAGAGCACTTTTCTTGACGCCATCGGCGAAGTGAAGCCTACCGCGATTGTGGGCTGTGCGGCTCAGGCAGGATCCTTTAATGCCTACGTTCTGAGCGCAATGGCAAGAATCAATGAGCGCCCCATCATCTTTGCTTTATCGAATCCGACGTCCCGCTCTGAATGCACGGCAAGAGAGGCTTATACCTATACGGAAGGAAGATGCCTCTTTGCTTCCGGCAGCCCCTTCCCACAGGTTGAAGTCAACGGAAAGACGTTCGTTCCCCGTCAGAGCAACAACTCTTATGTTTTCCCGGGGATCGGGCTCGGATTGGTAGCTTCTTCGCCTCGAGTTGTTCCGCAAAGCGTGTTTTTGAGTGCAGCGGAAGCACTCTCCAAGATGGTCTCTGACGAAGATTTAGAAAAAGGGAGTTTATTCCCGCCGCTCACAAAGATTCGCGAAGTTTCTCAGTCCATTGCGGCTGCAGTTGCCGAGCAATGTTTCACGACAGGTGTTGCCGGAGTATCGAATCAGGCCGATTTATCCGAAGCGATTCAGGCGGCGATGTATAAACCTGTCTACGATCAAATCTGACTAAATAAGAAAAACCTTCAGGACTGCGGAAGGAGAAACAGCATTCCTGAAGGCCAAGATTTAGAAGTACTCTCAGATCACAAAAGAAGAAAAATTGATTAGAACGTGTGGTTCATACCCACGAATGTGGTCCACGGGTTTTTGCCCATGTTCGTGGTCGGTGCCGATGAAGTACCGCCACCGCCGTTGATTGTGTAATTCACGTTCTTCTCGTTGTTGAGATAGGCAGCACCGGCGTAGAGAGTGGTGCGTTTACTCAGCGGATAGTCATAACGAGCTGAGACGTTCCACGCATTGGCCGAATCAGTCGTATTGTTCTTCAAATACGCAAAGCCGTTTAACAGGTTGCCGCCGAATAACGGAGTCTTAGCCGATACGCTGTATACCATGATGTTCGGGTTGGTGTCTCGGACTGCTGCCTTGGAACCGTTCTTGTAGACCAAGTTGCCGTAGAGCCTGGTGAATCCGAAGTCGTAGCTTGCACCTAAGTTATACAGCGCAGCGTGCGAATTCGGGTTTTTGAGGTTATTTGGAGCCTCTGCAGCCAGGTTTTGGTAGGTGTAAGTGAAGCCGATACCGAAAGCACCCTTGCGATAGACGGCTTGAGCAGCGTAGCTGTTGCCGTACTTATTCGACATTTCGGATTCGGAATTCAGTTTGTTCTGTTCACCTAAAGAGACCATAGCAGAGAGCTTTAAGCCGCCAAAAGCCGGGCTTTCATAGACAAAGGAATTATCTCTGCGGGTCAGATTGTCGACACCTGAAGCTCCGTTAATGCCGGGAATATGCGTATTCGGAAGATAGGGCGCCGGAGCCATGAAGTTGTTAATCGTGCTGCCTAAACTGCAGGCAAAAGCGTCAAACTGGGCGATTCCGCCGAAGTTCAGGGTGTACTGACGGCCGAAAGAAAACGTGCCCCAGTCAGTGTTTCGGATTCCGAGGATCGCCTCTCGCTGGAAGGCCCATCCTTCCGGCTGAGCGGCGGTGGTATTGGTACCGTTATCGACAAAGAAGCCGTTTTCCAAACGGAAGAATACATTTGTGCCTCCGCCTAAGTCCTCCGTCCCCTTAATGCCGATGCGAGATCCGCCTTTACCGCCGCTTCCTAAGTCGACAACGGTGCCGTTTCCGCCGTTGTAAAGCTGGACATATGCGTCCACCATTCCGTAGACGGAGACGTCGGAGGCGTAGACGCTTCCGCAGAAGCAGCAAGCAATCGCTGCAATGACTTTTTTAGATTTCATAAGATATCCCTCCTTGTTTTAGTGCCGTTTGATCTATTTCACTTTGAAGTTGAATTTGTGGCACTGTGCGCAATAGTCTTCAGGCGGTTCGTGCATCAAGTGGCAGTTGATGCAGTCTCCGTTGTGAGGTGCGTTATGAGGATTGGCTCCAGACAGATTTTTAGTTTTTTCAATCAGCATCGCTTTCGGGTGGCACTGTGTACACGTTTCTTCTGTCGGAAGGTTCGGATTCTTGAGGTCGGTTCCGTGGCAGGTCTGGCATGCTACGCCCTTGGCAACGTGTTTATCGGCATCCATCTTCGGTGCATCGGCAGCGAAGGCTGAACAGGAAAACATCGCAGCGAGCAGACCGATTCCGAGTAGTTTTGTCAGTGAATTCAATGAGGTCATGTCGGTTCTCCATCTGAAGCCTCCGGAGGAGGCCTCAGACTAAGCAAGAGAATTAGCAGCCTGCCCAGCCGTTAGCAGTGCGGGCAGCAATACGTCCGAAGATGATGCAGTCGGCAACGGCGACGGTACCGAGACGGACCATGCCGTGAACGCCGCCGGTCGCTTCGCCTGCTGCGTACAGACCGGCAATCGGATTGCCCTTGACGTCGAGAACCTGGGCTTTTTCGTTGATTTCAAGACCGCCCATGGTGTGGTGAACGCGCGGCCACAGACGAATAGCGTAGAAAGGTCCCTTGGTGTTGAGGACGGCATCTTTGAAGAACATGCAGTCAAATTCCGGGTCCTTCATGGCTTTCATATAGCCGTTGAATTTTTCGTTTTCTTTCTCAAGGGTGGCATAGTCCAGCTTGTAGAATTCCGCCAAAGATTTGAGGTCGTCGAATTTACGAATAACGCCGTTCTTGAGTGCGGTTTCAAACTGTTCGGGCTTCATGTTTTTGCCGACGACTTTGTTCATCATGTTGGCTTCGCAGGTGTAGATGATCGCCGGTTTACCAAGGGCAACAATGGCATCAGCTCGAACTTTACGATTGCCGGTTTCTTTAATGAAGCGCTTGCTGGTTGTCGGGTTAATCATGGGGCCGTAGCCGACCATAGATTCCACGGCAAGAGGAGCCAGACCGAAGCCGTTTTCGTCGGGAGAAGTCCAGGGGCCCAGCTGGATCCAGTCCATGTGGATGGTATTGGCGCCTAAAGCCTGAGCTTCCTGAATCATTTCGCCGGTTGCACCGGGATGGTTGGTGGATCCGAAAGCATCGGTTAAGCGCGGATCATGACTGGTGCGCATCTTGACGTTCTGGCTGAAGCCGCCGGAAGCAATCAGCACACCTTTGGTTGCGCGAATGTAGACAACTTTTCCGCTGTCGGGACGATTGAAGCGATGGTTGACGCGGGCTTTAACACCGACGACGCAGCCCCTATCGTTGACGATCAGGTCATCCACAATCGTTCTCAGCTGAATTTTGATGCCGAATTCCTTGCATTTTGCGAGCATCGGATTGATGAAACCGGCGCCGGTGTTTTCCATCACAGCGTGGCTGCGGGGAACAGAGTGACCGTCGTGATAAGTGACGGCTTTGAACTTGACGCCGACTTCGTCACGAAGCCACTTGTAGTTGGAGACGGATTCGTCTGCAATTCTTCTGGCGAGTTCTTTATGGGCGAGACCGCCGCCGGCTTTCAGAATGTCGGAGTAGAGAAGATCGGCATTGTCTTTGATACCGGCTTTTTCCTGCATATCTGTTCCGGCAGCTGCGATGGCACCCCCGTTGATGATGGAGTTGCCGCCGGCGGAAGGCATCTTGTCAACAACAAGAATGTCTTTCATACCGAGATAGTGGCTTTCAAGGGCAGCGCCCAGGCCGGCAAAGCCTGTACCGATAACGAGAAGACTGCAGGTTTCGTCCCATTTTTCAGGAACTTTGGTTGAGGCATGGGCAACGCTTCCGAAAACAAGTCCGGCGCTCAGAGCGCAAGTGGTTTCCATGAAGGTTCTGCGGGTGAAAGTCATTTTAAAAATCCTCCTTGATGATGTTGTCTGCTCTTCATAACCGATAAGAAAAGTTTAAAAACTGAAGATTTTCTTAACTACCCAAAGGCTTTGGTGGATAGTTAAAGGGTTTACGAGGATATAAAAAATGACAAAGGCTCAGCTTTTAGTTTGAAAAAACTAATGAAAACGCATGAAGCGCTTGGCTTAGAGGCCAATGAGGCAAGAGAAAAAGCCGGAAACTAATACCAAGGATTGGTTAGCGGAGGAAGTGCTTCTAAGAGTTCTCTGAAGGTATTTGGATATGTGTATTCGCTGCTTTCCTCGGCCGAGCGCATCCATTGGTAAGCATCATCGACGAAGGCGGCAGGGAACGTGACGAAGTCTCCGTCCCGAATCCAGGCTCCTTCTTCTTTCCATCGTTTTAACGCATTGTCTGTGGACACAGGGGAGGCGTTGGCGACGAGACAACGGTTGTTCCGTGTCAGAGGAATAGGGCATTTGATCAAGCCGTCGGCAGTGAGTTTGCCGTAATGAATAGCCCAGGTGACGACAAAAGCCTTTAGGCGAAGATCAACGGGGGCGAAGGCCATCAGTGCGAAACCCACACGGTCTGAGAGCGTGCAGCTTTCTAGTAGTTCAATCTATAAATTCATTATCAATTAAGTAAATGCGGACTCGATGTCTTCAAGCTTCCATTTCCAGCGATAGACAACCGGCTCCGCATTGACTTG
>PPYE01046750.1_pt1 | contig 41974 bp, 53 predicted proteins | sample 1559881 | NCBI WGS metagenome assembly PPYE01 (sample SAMN08240022, study PRJNA423297) | Human gut metagenome, whole genome shotgun sequencing project. | reverse complement strand
CTACTACAATATATTTATGGTTAATACCCCTTACCGCCAGTAAGGAATTACCCATCTTGTTGCTTAAGCTGTTAGAATGATAAGAGCAATCGGTATAGCGGAAACCTCCTTGGGCTTTACGTCCGTAAATTAGTCTGCTAACCAGCTCTTCATTCGCAGCGTTCGTTTTATGCAGGTTGATCCACCTTTAGGGTGCGTTCGTGTCACACCACAGTAGATTGAATGGGCAATGAGTAAAACTGGTATTGATCAATTGCAATCTCAAATAAGGAGTGACATTTTTATGAATATGAACGCAGTAGGTATTGATGTCTCCAAACGGAAAAGCACTGTGGCGATCCTCCGTCCTGGCGGAATGGTTGTTGTAAAACCCTTCGATGTTCCCCACTTATCCGCTGATTTTCAATCCCTTAAGAAGCTTATCAGGGAACTGGATGGTGAGACTCGCATTGTCCTGGAGTGTACCGGTCATTACTATGAACCGGTAGCACGTGAACTGTCCCAGGCAGGCTTTTTTGTAAGCGCTGTGAATCCTCAAATTATCCGTAACTTTCAGGGACAGGACAATCCTCTCCGCAAAGTCAAGACCGATAAGGCGGATTCCGTAAAGATCGCACGTTACACTCTTGACAGTTGGGCTAATCTGAAACAATATAGTCTTATGGATGAATTACGTTCCCAACTCAAAACCATGAACCGCCAGTTTGATTTCTACATGAAACATAAAACTGCCATGAAGAATAACCTGATCGGTCTTATTGACCAGACCTATCCCGGTGCCAACACCTATTTCGACAGCCCTGCTCGCGAGGACGGCAGCCAGAAATGGGTAGATTTCATTGACACTTACTGGCATGTGGATTGTGTCCGAAAGATGTCTCTGAGCGCTTTTACAGACCACTATCAGAAGTGGTGCAGCCGCAGAAAGTACAACTTCAACAAGTCAAAAGCTGAAGAAATCTATGGGAAAGCAAAGGAACTCATTCCCGTACTTCCAAAGGACAACTTTACCAAACGCACCATCAAACAGGCGATCGAGCAATTAAACGCTGTGTCACAGACCGTTGAACAGCTTCGCGCCCTTATGAACGAAACCGCCTCCAGGCTGCCGGAATATCCGGTCGTTATGGCGATGAAGGGCGTAGGACCGTCTCTGGGCCCTCAGCTTATGGCCGAGATCGGAGATGTCACACGTTTCACCCATAAAGGCGCTATTACGGCATTTGCAGGCGTAGATCCCGGTGTCAACGATTCCGGCGACTATTCCCAGAAAAGCGTACATGCTTCCAAACACGGCTCTCCAGTACTAAGAAAAACTCTGTTTCAGATCATGGACATACTGATCAAAACTAAACCGGACGATGCCGTATACTGGTTTATGGATAAGAAACGATCCTATTGTGATACCTATTTTCAACCTGTATAAAATTTTCAATATTCATCAATTTAGCCTTGACTTTTTATTTGCAGGCTAAATATATTTGCTTATAAGAGCGTCTTGCCCTTGAAAAGCCGTCTGATCGTCCATACCTCGGAGCAGTACATGGGCGTGAACCAGTAGTTCTCCAGGGTATCTTTTGGGCACATAGGCTCGGTAAAGGTATTTCCTACCTTGATATAAGCTGCCACACCGAGTAGCGAAAGCTGGATATAGCACATCAGCGCAACGGTGTAGTCAATATCTTGCGCGGTGACAAGAATATGGTTTTGCCAGTTGAAACCGGCCTTCATAAGCGGTTTAGCTGCGGCATGAACTCCTGCGATCAAGGTCGCGCCAGCGCCGCAGGCGGGGTCATTGATCGTAATGTAGCCGCGCTCTTTAACTTGCGGCACAACGTTGCCGATAGTCATTTCAGCCATCATCTGGCAGACGTTGTACGGAGTAAAGAACTGGCCGCCGGAGTCGTTACTCAAGCCGAGCTCCATAAAGATTTTACCGAGGAAGTCTTGCTCTGGATTCTTCTCCAGGGCAAGCACAACCTCTGCTGCGAGCTGCGGAAAGATTTCCTGCTCTTTGGCGTTGTACTTCTGGATTCGCTTGAGGTACATCGCCTCGCGATCATCAAAGTGCAGCTTCTCGACTGCATTCGAGATCGAGCAGGCGAACATTGTAACGAAGTCCTGCCAGACCTCCCAGGGAGTCCAGCGGTATGTAAGCTCACGATAGAGCTTGATAAAGGGCTGGTCGCTCTGCGACCCTACTCGTTTAGCCATATTTATGCCTCCCTTGCTTGCTGAGCCCACGCCGCGGCTTCTTCGTAGGTCTCGAAGTAGTCGTGATATTCATCGCACATGGCGTTTTCCCGCATACCATCTGCGGGCTTGCTTTCGGCTTCGACAGGAGCGATATTTACTTTAACTCGTCCAGAGTCAAAGAACTTAGTAATAACAAGCCAGTATTTCATTTTGATTTGCCTCCTTTAATACGGTAGATAATTAAAGTAAATTGATGAAAAACTTGCGTTTCTGCAAGTAGACTTGACTTTCTTGTTGACTTACTTGCAAAAACGCTTACTTTTTGAAGGTGAGTGCTTACTTCTTGACAAAGGAACAAGTTTTGTGGTCCCAGAAACGGACTTCTTCATAAATCATATCCGTAAACTGATTGGGCGCCTTTGTGGTTACGCAGTAGCCTTCAGCAGCGGCTTTACCAACGACCTTATTAAGGTTTTCTCTATCGGTCTTAACGATCGCGCCAGACTGGGTCTCAAACACAAGGTTCTTAGCCGTAGTTCTAATCAATGTTGCGGCTTCACCAAAGGTGGTATGCCCGCTGCCACAGCGAAACACAGTAACGTTCTGACCGATAGTCATGTTGACGAACTCACCACAAAACCAAACTTTCATTTTGTTTGCCTCCTTTATCCTCTTGACATTATTTATTATGCCGCAAGTTACTGTTTTTGGGAGCCGACGAAACAACCGAGGTTTTACTGCTTTCAGTATGCAGTTCTTACGGTGTTTACTTTTCCAAAGGAACGCGGTATAATATATGAACACTCTCGAACCCAGCCGGCCTTACGGCCGGCCAGGCTCTCGAGCGTTTGAGGTTTAGCTGTCGATGTACTCCAGATACTCTTCATAGGTGATAAAGGTTATCCAGGTGCCATCGACGCAGGCGGCGTAATAGCCGTCCGGGGTGAAGCCCTCACTCATAGGCGCTTCCTCCTTTCTGAGCTCTTGCAGTCGCTACCTGCAAGGGCTCTTTTATTTGCCAGGGTTATCCACCTGACATTATTATTGTACCGTGTTTGGTAATAAAAGGGAGCGCGCTAAACCGCCGGGATTCTGCGGAGTTTCCGATGCGGTTCTACCGCAAATAGTAAAAGAGGCCGAAGCTGTTCCACGAAGGAACGGCCTCGGCCTCTTTAATTAGACGAGCGTATTTACTTTTGCCTGAACCTCTGCGTAGTCGTAGCCGGCAGCTTTAAGCCGGGCTTTACGATCTGCGCCGTTGCCCCATTTGCCCTGGAGAACCTCGCGGGCGATCTCCTCGACAGACTTACCGCCTCCAGAGACGACATAGGTACTAAAGCCGGCGGCTTTCAGCTTAGCAGCCATAGCGATCGCATTGGACTTCTGCGCGAACGCACCGACCTGAACCTTATACAGGCCGTTGACCTTTACCATATAAGTATCAAAGCCCTTAGCCTTGACCTGCTGGAGCAGCGCCTCGGCGCCTGCCTTATTGCGGAACGCGCCAGTCTGAACGCGGTACAGGACCTTTTCAGGCTGGGGCCTGGTATCTGTACTCCCGAGGCGTTTGTTGACCTCAGAGGCAATCTGGGCGTGCCTGGAGTAGAGATATTCACCAGGGCAAGACTTATTGGCGTAGTCGCGGTGTACGGTCATATTGCAGCCGTTCTTGTGGTTCACGCGGTCAGCCTTGCTGGTAGACCAGACAAGGCGGGGAATGCCGTTGCGCTTGCAAATATCAACGAGCAGGTCGATCAAAGCGGCGTAGGCTTTGGCGTTGACCGCGTAAGGGTGTTTGGTATCGCTGGCGACCTCGATCGTGATCGCACGGTTATCATTTGCGGCATTGGAGGAGCACCAGGAGCGGTCCTTCTCCTCGCAATACATACCGATACGACCGTCTGCGCCGATACCGTAGTTGCAGGACGCCTGTCTGGAGGTAGGCGCAAAGATATTGCCCAGGGTCTCCACGGAACACTGACCGACCACGCAATGAATAGTCACGGTGTCGATCTTGTGGTTTCTGGGGCTTGTCCTGTTCGGAGAGATTTTCGTATAAGAGATAAGTTTACTGTTACTCATTTTCATTCTCCTCTCTTACGGCAAAGCCGATAACATTCGTAGGCTCTTCGGGCTCCGGCGTTTGCGTATTCAAAATAGTAGTAAACTTAGTGTAGGCTTCTTTAATATATTTGCAGGAGACGAGCAGCACAGAGCCGATAATCACGAGGTCAGCGAAGAGGTCAGAGTACTCCTCAGGAATTGCCCAGCCGACCTGAGTAGCAAATAGCGGCAGCGCAGTGATCGACGTACAGAGCAGCGTCAGCCCGACAACGAAGGTCAGAATCTTCAGGCCGCTGGCGATCAGCTTGTCTCGGTCAAAGGGCTCATGCAGAATCTTGATATTGTACCAAAGGGAGAAAGCTACGTTCGCGAGGTACGCAGCGAGGAAGATCAGCATTGCCCAGCCGATATTGATAAGGTTTTGAGTCAAACTTTCCAGCATAGGTTATACCTCCTTTGAGTCGTTATAAATATCAGCCCCATACTTCTTGCGGAGCTTGATTCGGTTTTCTGCCTTTGCCTTGCTGTAGTAAAAGCCGGTAGCAGTCGCCAGCTCGGCAAAGACGGCGGGAATTAGGTAAGCGAGCGGCGAAGTGTCGCCGGTTCTCCATACGACCACCAAAGTAAAAGCCGTCACGACAAGCGTAACGGCTCCTACTGAGGCGATCAGTACTTTAGAGAACTCTCGTTTTTTAGTTCGCATCCGGAGGCTGGACCGGCAGCTCGAGGAACTTGTTGTGAAGGTCGTCCATGACGCCGTTGACGCCGAGAGAGTGGTACTGCTTCCAGCAATTCTCAAAGTTCTCTCTTGCGTAGATCGGTGCGTAGCCGCGGTCGTCCCACTTGTTATAGTCGTTAATCATCTGCGCCCTGAGCAGAGCCTGCAGCCCCGCCTTCACTGCGGCTGTGTCAGTGGCGTTCTTCTTAACGAGCGAGTGCAGATACTTGAATACTGCCGCGATCAGCGCCGGAGCGCCGAGAAGGCAGAGCCATTGATAAATTGTCATACTACCTCCTCCCAGCCGTACACACCAGGTTCCCAAACATTATTTGCAGCAGTGCTGACCCACTTCTTGCCGTTGTGCGATACCTTGTCGCCGAGATTATAGGCGTCGTGCGCTCCGAGGGGCTGAGACCATTCCGGGAACTCAGCGCGAGGGTCGCCGATCTGTTTCCAGAGGCTTGCCGCAGAGGGCGGTGTCCAGTCAGCCTGAGACGTGTGCGCCTGGTTGCAGCGGTAGAGCTTGCCCTCATAGGTACAGATTGCTTTCGCAGCGTAGCTTACGGGGTAAGCCCAGGCCGGGAACTGCTCAGCGTGCTCGGTCAAGGTCGTATCGTCCAGCTGCTCCGTCTCTGCCAGCTTTACAAAGACAATATTTGCGAGCTCAGGAGCTTTAGCCTTCGCCAGAGCGCTCAGGTTCGCCTCGGTCGTATAGAACTCCCCGGCGTGGTAGAAGTAGTAACCTGCGGTTACGCCGTTGGGAACGCTCTCGACCTCAACGAGGGTGTGGCTGTCGCAGAGATAGCCGATGCGCTCAATAGGCCAGAAGGTATCGGAGTCGTTAGAATAGATCGCGTCAGCGTGCTCCTGGTCGCTGAGGATAACGACGCCGTTAGACTGCCTGCGAACGTAGCAGGGATGATTGCAGATTTCCACAATGAGCTTTGCGGAGTTCGTGATTAGGTACATAGCGCTTTCCTCCATTCCGTTTTATTATTCGGGTGGAACCCGAACAACTTCTTAAAGTACAGGTCCATGCGTTGAACGGCATGGAAACTGTTGCCGCGTTTCATGTGTCCGCGCCAGCTTTCATAGGCCCCGCAAATATCAGAGAGCGGAAAGACTTTGCGGATGAACTTACCGCCGATCTTCACGACTCGGCCGACTTCGTTCCAGAGTTTGAACTTCTTGAGCTTGCGCCGCATTTTCTTAATGGTCTCATAGCTCATCTTGCGAAGGACCTTCCCGGTTTCAGTCAACTTGAAACGAACCTGCAGGAACTTGAAACCCTCGCTGAGCCGCTTGATCTTCGTCTTCTTCGTGTTCAGAATGATACCGAGAGACGCACAGACCTCCTGCATTTGCACGAGACACTTTTGCAGGTACTCTTTGCTCGTGTGAATCAGATAGCCGTCGTCCATGTACCTTGCGTAGCCCTTAATGCCGAGCTTTTCCTTTATAAAGTGATCGAGCTTGTTCGGCAGCATAAGCGCGGCAGTCTGGGAGATTTGACTTCCCAGGCCGTACCCGACCGGACCGAAGTTATCAAGGCACTCATTTGCGAGGGCCCTGATTCGTACGTCATGAATCCGCTTTGCGAGTTCTCTGCTGACAGGCCAGTGCTGGGCGTTCGCAAAGTAGTTGGAGAAGTCAAAAAGCAGGACATACCCGTCCTGGCCGTGCTTCCTGTAGTGCCTTTGCAGGTGACAGGTAAGACGGTTGAGGGCGAAGTCGATACCTTTGTTCTCCGTACTCGCGCCGTTGTCGTAGATGAACGAGGGCTTGAGAGTAGGGTTGACTACCTTGTCGCAGAGCGTTCTTTGGACTACGCGCTCGCTGATATGAATACTCCTGATGTGCCGCATTTTCCCTCGGTCCCAGAGGTCGAACTCGATAAAGCCTCGGCTTTTATAGGTCCCGTCAAGAAGCGCGCGGCGCGTAGCAGCCGTATTCGTAACCAGGTTAAAGCGGTACATCTGAGTAGAGCTTTTCCAGCCAACCCCGCGGCAGCAGATATGGCCGGATTGATATAGATTTTCATAAGAAAAGACGTCCTCGAAGTCTCCGCATGATCTGCTGAGCGCAAGGCGTCTTTCTTGTCGTCTTTTGACCCGCCTTTGATAGCGGGCCTCGTGTCGTTCTTCGCTTGTCATAAAATAAAAATTGTCCCCTTCGTACAGTAATGCTGAATCTCACGCGAAAAAGGTAACTGCATAGTAGTACCGCCCATGAAACACGGTCCGCGTAAACCGTGCCATGCAAGCAGCGTCCGAGCGACTACATCAAAGGAGTGTTTTAGCCTAAAGGCAGGGTACCAGTCATCCTTCCATAAAGGTACTGAGTTCGGCGGTTGTTTACCGCTTACTATGTCGGACCTGATTCCTTATGGAATCCGAAGCAAACGCCGTTGGAGTTGTTGGCGTTGTTATTGTTGGCGTTGCCGTTGCTGTTCACATTGCAGAAGTTGTTGGAGTTGCTCGCATTAGGAGAACGCTCCCACCACCAATTCGCAGCACAAAGACAACAGTATCATGGCTGGACCCATATATCAGCTAAGGAAGATTTTTGAATCTTTCCCTGTCTGACTTTTTGACGCCGGAAATGAGCTTAGCCTCTTCGGCGATCAGCGACGCCCACTCCTCGAGGGCGTTATCCAGCCAGCGCAGCTTCTCAGGGTTCTGCTTCAAGAGGTCGGACATAATACCGAGCTGGCCGATCAGGGCTTGCAAGGTAGCGTTGGCCTCGATCAGGTGATCTCTGCGAAGCTGTGCTTCATGCTGGTTTCCGGGGAAAACGCTGTTCGCCATTTTAACCTCATTGTATACGGTAGTTATAGCTGGCGTAGCCGTCGCTGTACACAACGCAGAAGAAGTCGGAGTAGCTCGCATAAGGAGAACGCTCCCACCACCAATACGCAGACCCTGTGCCGTTGGCAAGGTGCTTGATACGATTGCCGGCAGTTGCAAAGTACGGGTACTGCGCACCCTCGTTTCCGGTCGAGTAGGTCTTCGAGCCAAAAATCTCCTGCTCAGAAAAGAGGAACAGCTTCATGGCATTCGTGTTAATCGTCGAACTTGCGCTACCGGCAGAAGTTTTCTTGTTCACGCTCTTCAGTACAGATTGCAGGTCAGAGGGCAGCTGCTTCAGAAGTGTATTCTGGAGCCAGGAATACATAGCAGAACCTGGGAATCCGCCGCTGTTCGTACTCGAGCTGTTCATCTGACGCTGGTCCTTCATCAGGTGTTTCAAGCCGAAGGTGATACCAGCTTTACCGCCGCCCGCAAGATCATCATGACCGAAGCCCACGATCACAAGGGTAAGGGTCTCGCCGTTGACGCTGATATTCTTCTCGTCGCCCACCTTCCAAAGGGTGGAGGCTTTGCCGGCGGCAGAGGCCTTGCTGATCTGCGCCCAGGTGTTATTTGCGAGAACCTTGTTGAAGAACAGGCACTCTGCGGTATAGGTCTGGCCGGAGTTGGTGATCTGGACGGAAACAGTCTCGGTCTTTTCGCCGGACTTAGAAGCGGAGACCGCGTAAGTGCCGGGGGCGGTGATCTTCAGGTCCAGCACGCCGTTAGACGGGACAGTCCCCGAAACGGTTTTAGGACCAGTTGCGGTTACGGTCGCGCCAGACTCAGAGGTCACGCGCAGAGTCGCAGAGAAGTAGGCCAGAGACAAGCGATACTGCTTTACATCATCGACAACAACGTTCTCAGTTGCGGTCTGACCGTTCAGCGTAGCGGTCACTGTCCAGGTGCCATAAGCCGGAAGGGCAAAGGTCACCGTGCCGGTGCTCGTAGCGCTCAACGTCTTAGAGCCACTTTTACAGGTGACCGCGCTCCCGCTCGGAACAGTAACGATGATTTGCGGAGGCACGCCGACCGCGCCGAGCTGCGACTCAGGAATCTTGCCGTCGGCGCCAAGTGTGGCCACACCGCCCGCGGTACCTTTCTGGCTTGTAGGAATATAGTCGAGCTCAGGAATCTGCGCAACTGGAACCTTTCTGTTCCCGTCGAGAGTCGCAACGCCATTCGCTGCACCCTTCTGCGCGGTGGGAATGTAGTCCAGGGAAGGCAACTGCCCAGAAGGGACTTTACCGTCAGAGCCAAGGGACGCAACGCCGTCCGGCTGGCCCTTCTGGTTATTGGGAATGTAGTCGAGCGACGGCAGTTGCCCGGCGGGAACCTTGCCGTCCTGGCCGAGCGAGGCGACGCCTCCGGCCTTGCCTTTTTCGGATGCCGGGATATAGCTGAGCGTAGGCAGCTGCTCAGCCGGCAGCTTGCCGCCGGCGTCGAGATCAGCCTTTTTCTTGAGAACCTCGTCGACCTTATCGGCGTTCGCATTAAGGTCTGCAACGTCGCCGAAGTCTTCAGGCGCCGGCTTTATCAGGTTGTAGTTTTTCGTGTACGTAGCCATTTACGGAAGTACCTCCTCTTTGATTTCTCTCCAGGTGAGTTTCTTTAGCTCTGCCCAGGTATAGGCCTTGATCTGGCCCCAGGTGTTATAAAGAAGCTCAACGCTGAAAACCATGTTATAGGGCAAGATTCGCTCAAGGGTTTCTGCAATGATCGTCTCTTGCTTTTTAACAGTAAGAGCGACCTTCACGTTCACCGTAAAGGTCGCCGTATTGATCGTGAGAATATACCCGCCCGCGCCGCAAAGGGACTCCAGAAGAGCCTCCAGGCTCCTTCTGGTGTACGGAATATTCTCGTTATACCTACTGAGCAGCCTGAGCTTGCGGTCGTCCAGGGTGTCCGTGGCGAAGGGCGTGATCTTCAGCATTTTCTCTCTGCGAGCAACGCCGTTTTCAGTCGCCTCCATGATGAACTGGTCATTCATGCAGTCTTCGCAGGCGTCCCAGATAGCCTGGACTTCCGGGGTCTCAGCCTCCATGATCGCCCGCATTTCCTGAACATCTTTCAGCACTTCAGGCAAGTACTCTCCGAGGTCGATCGTTCTGATATTATTGAAGTTACGCACCGGAGAACGACCCCCTCACTGCAACCGCGTCCTTATCAAGAGTGAGGTTTCCGGCCTGACCGTTCAGAGTCGTGCCGGAAATATCTACAATGCCGGAGAGCGCCAGAAGGCGGGACTCGATCTGCGAGATTCTCACGATCAAGTTAGCCTCTCGTGCCCAGGTAGAATTGAGCTCTCGATAGTACGCGTCGATAGCGTCCTCGATATAGGTGAGGCTTTCTTCCAGGTTCCAGCCAGGAGCGAAAGTCAATGTAGTAGAGATATTGACCGTGGTGCCGGTCGCGGCAACGATCGTAACCTCGTGGTCAATCGGGGCAAGGCCGATACCCTCGCCGTGGTTCTGCGTGGGGTCAATCGCGGTCTGCACCTTCTCAACCAGAGTACTGGAAGGCGGCTTGTAGTCGCTGTCCGTGATAACGAGCTTGACCGTACCAGGACCTTTCCAGGCTCGGTATGGCTTACAGCCGCCGACGCCGGGCAGAGCCTCAGTTACTTCCACATACTGCCCGCGGTTAAACCCATAGGACTGGTTCTCAAAGCTGTTGAGGTAGCGAAGGCGCAGAGTTTCAGTCGTTTCCTCGTCCTCGCCGTTGATCGCAATCGAGGTAAGTTCTGCCGTAGCAAGGCCCTCGATATACTCAATGGGGATAAGCTGGCCTGTGTAGCTGTTCGGGTCTGCACCCGCAGTCTCGCACTTGAGGTAGTACTTCATGGACGAGATTTTCTCGGTCACAACCCAGTTATACTTATCGCAGGAGAACCGAGTACCGATAGGAATCTCCATGCTAAAGTCGCCGATACCGACCGCCGCAGTAGCGGGCAAAGGCGTAATGCCTCTCTCGCTGCAGCGCTTGATAAGGTAGTCACGGCTTGCTGTGTCAGCGAAGGTCTCGTTGAGTACAGTATCGAGGGCGACATAGATCATCGCGCTTTCCAGCGAGTTCGGCGCAAGCGCGTCGAAAATGATAGAGCCCTCGCGCTTGTCAAGGCTCGAGGCTACTCGCGCCAGTTTTTCTTGAAGAATCGCCTCATAGGTCTTATCTTCGTACATCAGTTTCCACCTCCAGGTCACCGAAAATGCTGTGCACGGTAAAGGTAACGTGAACAGTCTCTTTTCCGGTTTCAAACTCAAAGCCGTCTACTGCAGTAACGCGGTCGTCCTGCAGCAGGGCTTCTGTAATACAACGCTTAATCTCTGGGAGCGCGTACTCTTTCGGCTTGCCGATCAGCTCGACGAGTTCCACCCCGTAGTCCCAGGAGTAAATCAGGTACGCATAGCGCTCTGTACTGAGAATCAGATAGATCGCTTGTCTTAGGGACTCGAGGTTATCGACCATGCCGCGAATACGCCCATGCTCAATATCCAGAGCGTAAGTGAGACTCGGTTGAGTCTCGACCTCCAGCGTCAGGAGGTCGTCGTCTGTTTTGGGAATCATTTCGGCGCCTCCACTCTGTCTAAAATAATAAACTTCTGCCCACCGTCAGCCCTCAGCAAAAGGACCTGATCACCAGCCTTGAGCGCAAGGTGAACACGAAAGACCTTTGTACCCTTGTAGGCATGCTTGTGACTGGCAAAAGCTGCATCGCCGCTGCCGCCGGACGTGTCTTCGGTCTGGTGATCGACAGTCATGCGGACCGTGTAATCTCTGACCGCGTTCGTCAGGATAAGCTGCTGTTCGGTAAGCTCCAGTTTCTGGTCTACCTGCACTTTGAGCGGCGCGGCGCTGGTTACCTTGCCGAGTACAAAGGCGAAGGGCTTGCCAGCCTTAACAGCCTCGACGGCGGCGCGTTTTACGTCTCCAAGGAATCCGGTCATATCAGGCGACAAATGTACCACCTCGCAATTTCAGGTCCATCAGGTGCTGATTCTGCTTGAACTTATGCGTTACCTTCTCCACAAGCAAATAGCTCTGGATATTGATGTCGCCGAGCCCGAGCTTCACAATGACGGACGAACCGGCCCGGACCCGAATATCTCCGAGCGCGTCGGAGATAGACAGGGAACGGGTCTTTGTGTTATAGAGTTTCAAAAGAGCCTCTGCTTTTGCCGCGCCGTTTGTGGCGATCTCCACCTTGTCGGTGTACTGCAGAAGGCCCCACTTGTTGATATTTGCGCTGTCTTTTGCTATAAACACCTCGCGTTTACCGCTTTTCTTATTCTCAAAAGTGATCTTGATCTGGTTATAAGTCTGGCGGTCGATCGAGCTGGAGTAGCTGTAGTTGCCAGCCGTGTCCATATCGATACAGAGGTTTAGCTTCATGTTCTCAATGTTTTGCAGCGTCAGCTTGCCGACATTATCATAAAGAACGAAGAGCTTTGTCTTAGCCTGAAGCGTTTCATCCAGCGCGTTTTGCGCAATATCGAAGAGCGTAGCGTTGTCCTCGGCGCGGGACTCAATGACGTGCTCGGTGTCCTCCAGCTTTCCTGTTTTCAGGCCAAAGTCCTCAGCGATCATCTTAATGACCTCGTTCGCCTTTTTGTTGGAGTAGACGTAAGTGTCTTTGTTCTTGAAGTAGCGGAGCTGATCGTAGGCTGTAACCTCAATGAGGTACGGCGTCCGGCCGGATCGGCTCTTTTCAAACACGAAACCATAAAAAATATCCGTCCCGTCGACGGATAGCTTTACAGGGTTTCCCTCCTGGAAGGAAAGAACGTCGTCCTTGATACAGGAAAACTTGAGCTTGCCTGGAGTGCCCTTGCGGTCCCACTCAAGCGTGATACCCTCCTCGATGATAGGGTAGTAAACGGTGCTGCCGTTTTGAATAATCAGGTCTATTTTCATGGAATCGTCAACACCTGCCCCGGATAAATAAGGTTCGGATTCTTGATCTTTCCCTTATTCGCGTTATAGATTTTTGTGTACTGCGCGCCGTTGCCGTAATACTTCTTAGCGATATTCCAAAGGCAGTCGCCGGACTTAACCGTGTAGGTCTTGACTTTCGGCGCGCTGGAGGTCTCTCGCTTTTTCTTCTGCTGAACAACGGGCTTTTTTTCAGGCTTTGGCTTTACAACGGTGACGGTCTTCGTCGAGTAGCTGATATACTGCTTGAGCGTGATAGAAACAGTCACGTCTGGACCCTTTGTGGCGTCCTCTGTGACCGTGTAATTCTCAAGGCTTACTTTCATATTCGTGTCATATAAAAGTCTGCCAGAGGGAGCCACACGGCTCACCAGGAAGCGAAACGGCTCCTTGTCGGTCATAAGGCTCTCCAGCTTGTTCAGGTAGGAGTCCGGCCGGCGGTAGCCGTTCGCAAAGGAGTACTGCCCCAACATGGGAAGTACCGCGTCAAAGGTGATCTCAGTGAGCCCAGGGGCGCGCAGGAAGTTTATATCGCCTTCGTTAATCAAGGTCAGCGTTTTATTGTTGCCCTTGATCTTAACGGTCAATTTTTGCGGAGCGATCGGCAGCTCCATGCCGTCAATGAAAAAGCTATACATTTACTCATGCACCCCCTCAGCAGCGACTTCCAGAGCCTCGGCAAAGCCCTCGGTCAGAGTATTCAGCACGCCGTCAAGGTCCATGTCGGAGTCGATACGGTTGGTCATGCCGGACATATCGATCTTGACCTCGGCGGTGGTGAAGCGGTTAATAGCCTCTTGCTCTGCGAGGTCTCGCATATACTTGAGGTCTTCTGTGGTTTCCTTAAGAGACGCAGCCGCGCTGCCGGCGCTGTCCTTGATACCTCCAGGGCCAGACAGGTCCTGACCGATACCGTCAAGCGCCATCTGCTCTGCGGCATTGTTCGCCGCGGCTTCTGCCTTCATCTGGGCATTTGCGCTTTGCAAAGCGCTGACCGAAGAATTGAGCTCAGTTTTCAGGGAGTCGATATGCGCGTCTCGACCGGCTTTAGCTGCCGCAAGCTCGGCCTCGAAGTTCGCAAGCTCCTCAGCTCTCGCAGCCTTTGCAGCCTCATTCTCTGCGGCGGCTGTCGCCGCAAAGGTGACGTGCTCGATTGCCTCAATATTGACCCCGGGGAGCTTGTTCAGCAGCCCGATGAACTTATTGATAAGATCGATCGCGCCGTTAATCATGTTCTGCAAAATCGTCAGAACGGAAACCTTCATGTTTCCCATAAAGTTCGCAATCGCAACGCCGGCCTTCTGCCAGCAGAGCTGGAGTTTTGCGACCAGGTCCATGACCCAGTACACACCGACGAAGAACGCGAGCTTAACTGCATTCCAGCCGACAATCAATGCGAGCGTGCAAAGGTTCCAGGCATTACGGAGACCTCCGACAGACTGAATCCACTTATAGATCATGCCTACGAGTATGCCAATCGCTACCGCAATCCAGAGAATCGGGTTAGAAAGCAGCGAGATGATAAGGGCTCGGTTCGCCTCAACCTGGAGCCAGGTGGCCGCGGTATGAACGAGATACGCCGCGGTAAGAATCGCGACCGCCGTAGCCACACCGACAAGCACAGGCTCGATCGCCGCCCAGTTCTCATAAATCCACTGCGCGCCCGCGCCGATAACCTGAATCAAAGGACCGAATGCCTCGAGCAGAATGTTCTGCATCATCGTCCAGACCTGAGAAAAGGTATAAGGCATAGCGCTGAACTGTGCGTTGATTTCATCCGCAGAGCTAAGCATGGCGTCTTTAACAACCTGCGCCGTGATCTGGCCCTCGGCAGCCATAGCCCGAATCTCTCCGACCGATACACCGAGGTGATCGGCAATCGTCTGAATGATCGTAGGCGCCTGCTCAAAGATACTGTTGAGCTCTTCACCTCGCAGCACGCCGGAGGCCATAGCCTGAGTCAGCTGCATCATTGCAGCCTCTTGACCGGCCACAGAAGCGCCTGCAATCGTGAACTGCTTATTGATAAGCTCTGTAAAGGCGACAAGCTCGTCTGTATTGTTAAAGGCGTCTTTCGCCATGATACCCATCTTCGCAACGGCGTCAGCCGTACTCTGATAGGAGGCGCGGGACCTGTTTGCGGAGGCCATGATCTGGTCTTGTAGCGCCGCAGTCTTTTCAAGGTCGCCGGTAATCAGGTTCAGCCGTGCCTCGGTCTGTGTCATGGCATCCGCAAGGCCGATAATATTCTTGATCGACAGCGCAGCGCCGACCGCCGCAGCCGCGTGCATGAACTTCGACTTCATGGACTCCGCTGCGCCGCCGGTTCTACGCGTCTGGTTCTCGACTTCTTCAAGCTCCCAAACCACTCCGCGCCGCCGTTTATTTTTTCTTGTGCTTTATTTTTGCCGCCTCTTTCTTTTCCTGCTTGACCTTAATATCGATCGCGGCTATGATAAAAGCCTGCGTATAAGGGTCTAAGTCAAGAAAGACGTTCGGCGGCCATTTGAACTTGTGAAGACAGTAGTAGACGTAACTCGCCTCGGGGTCGTCTTCAAGTATTAGTTTTTTGCTTCTTCCACCATTTCCTCGCCGGACTGGAAGCCGTTGACCTCCAGAACCTTCGTAGAGTAGTCCTCAAACTCGGCGGGGGTCAGCATGGTGGTAATCAGCTGCTCCGCGCCCATAACGCCGTAGCTCTGCTGCAGCTCGGCGTCGTTCAGATTAGGGAACACCGTGCAGCGAACGGAGACCTTTGCGAGGTAGGCGTTCGCGTCAAAGTCCTGGGTGAACTGGCCTTTACGGCCAGGCACGGGGATCGTGCGCATACAGGACTTTCTGAGAGAGGCGTTCTCTGCGGCGGTAATGCAGCAGATTTCCCAAGGCATTGCCTCGCCGGTATCGGGGTCCACGAAACGGTCGGACGCGATAAAAGTAACGTTGTCGACCTTCTTTGCGTTCTGAGCAAGGAACGCAGTCAGATTCTTAGCCATAAATAATTACCTCCTGTTTTTGTGTCGTTTACTGCATGCCGTTCAGCAAGCTAAAGGTCTCAGGCATTTCCCAGTCATCAAAAGTGCCTTCGAGCTCCTCGTCCAGGGTCTCGGCGTCAGCGTCGAACTTCGCAAGGATACCGCCCTTAGTGAGGCAGTTCTTCAGGATAATCGTCTGGCGGCCGACAGAAGCGGTCGGGTCCTCGTTGGAAACCTGAATGTCGAAGGTCGGCATAAAGCCGGTTCTCTTGTACTCGAGCAACATCTTTCTGATGACAGACTGGTTATAGTGGGCGGTGCCGCTCCAGGTACCGGTCCAGCCGGTGGGCTTGTTGCCCTTACCGGACTTGCCGAGGATAGGAACCTCGGCCACGTTGATCTCCATATTGGACTCGAAGGAGTAGAGCTGCATAAAGCAATATCTGTTTCCGTCGGCCATGGTGATATACGCAGAGGCCTGAGAGCCTGCAACCGCGTCAAGCGCGTTCATAATAGGCTGATTCATAGTTCAAACCTCCTTCTTACATGATGATGACAGACATATAGAGCTGAGCCATAGCGTTCACGACGTTCAGGTTCTTCACAATGCAGAGAACAGCCTTCTTCGTGTCGCCCTGCTCAACGGTCACGCTGTCGGGGTCAAAGTCTTCGATTGCACGAATAGACTCAAGGTCCTGGTGCAGCTTGCAAATGTCGTTCCACAGAGCGACTCTGCCTGCCGCGTCGTTCGGCACGGTACCCAGGTAGCGGGTATTGAAGAGCACGGCCGTGTCATTGGCGATCTGATCGCAGACGCGGATAGTCTGGTTGGACTTGAATACGTCGCCCTTCGTGTCGGAGACAGTGACCAGGGAGTTAATATCCTCCAGGATTCGGGTCTCTCCATTGACGTTGTGGAACATCAGGCGCCCGCTCTTGATCGCGGCCTCGAGTTCGGCCTGGGTGTAGTCGGTGTTGACGGTCAACTCGCCGTCATACTTCTTGTTGGTATTGGACTTATTGACCGCGCAGCCAGCAGACGCGCCGGTCATCCAATACACAAGGCCGTACTGACCCATACCGGGAATGCTCTCATCATAGCCCGTCACATTACTGCCGACTTCGATAACGCCCTCATAGTCTCCGATCTTCTCATTGGTAGACAGGTTGAAGATAACCGTCTGGAACTTCGCGCCGATCTCGTCGCGGAGGCGCTTCGTGTAGTTGACGTACAGCTTGATCGTGGTCGGGTCATCGGAAGGACAGCCGAGTGTGTTAAAGCTGTAGCTCTCCAGCTTATCCAGGAAAGCCTGGTGCGCAGAAGAGTTTGCAGTGCCGTTCGTACCGCTTGCGAGCGGGGTCTTCGCGGTTGCCTTCAGCACGGCCTCAGACTTCCAGGTGACAAAGTCGTTATCCTTCAGTGCGGTAGCCGCGTCAACCGTCTGCATGTCAAGCAGAGTGGTGTCATAGTACAGGCTGACGTCAAAGAGACTCGGCTGGTCGGCATTTGCGGCGATAACCACAAACATTTTATTGCCGGCAACACCGGAATAGCGTGCGGTGCAGAACTCGCACGTAGCTTTCGCGCCGCCGCCGTTCAGGCGGTAAGCGTAAAGGGTCTGCGTATACTGGAACAGCTCACGCAGGGGCTGCAGAGCCTTATCGGTATACGGGTGACCGAACAGCTTGAGGCTGTTCTTCTGGAAGTCCCCGCTCGTCACGGCGAAAACCGTGTTATCGGGGCCCCAGTCCAGCACCAGAGGCATAGCCGCATAGCCTCTTTCGGAGAGGGTAGCGGACGCCTTAGCCACGCTGGAAAAGTTGATATAAGTACCGGGGAGTACCTTGTTCTGTACTGCCCAGATTCCACCGCCAAGGGCCATATTATTTCACCTTACCTTTCATAAAGTTATCGATCGCAGTATCAACCTCAGCGAGGGTATACTGCTTATCGTCCTCCAAAAGGGCACCGATCAGGTCGCGCCGGTGCGCGTATCGGTTAGACCTGAGCAGCTGCTCTTTCGAGTGCTTAGGAACCGCAGCCTTTGCCGCGGTAGAGGCTTTAGCCATATTACTTTCCTCCTTGCTCAATTTTCAGCGTGCCCATCAGGGTCTCGTTGATCTCTGTACGAGCAAAGTGGTTATACGAGACGAGGAAATGCAGCACGCCGGCAGTGACCTCAAAGCTCATATCAGTGCCGCGCAGCTTATCGCCCCCCGGCAGGTCGATGAGCTTGAGCTCTTCACAGAGGGTATCGGCTACGCGGTAGCACTCTTCTCGTCCGGCCTTTGGAAAGTAAAGGACGTCAAAGCGAGGGAGTCTCTTTTGACGCTGCGCCGGATAGTCCAGGACTTCGGCGTTTATCAAAAGCACAATAAAAGCAGGCGGCCGAAGCCCCTGCTTTACTGTGTCAGACTCGATATGACTTTCAGGAAAGGCCTTTCGCAAGGCCAGAGTGATTCCATCTAAAATAATGTTCGTGTTAATTTCCGCCATTGCAAACCTCCTTCAGCTTTTGGAGCACCATCTTCTCAAGCACAGACGGGGCGATTCGCTTTAGCTTTTCTTCCGAGATAGTCAGCATGTACTGACCCTCGACCCAGCCCCCGGAAGGGGTTCGGTGACCGAATTCCACATAGGAGGCGTATTCTACAGGGTTGATGATCTCAACGGTATACATATTACCGCTCTTTGTCACAGTCAGGGACTGCGCATAACCCTGAGCGGCTTTGCCGTTCTTTGCGCCCCAGCCACGCCGGAGAGTACCGCCTTTCTTGCCGGAGCCTTTCGGGTATTTGCCGACCGGCGTTGCAGGGATAACCAGCGCCAGAAGTCTGGACGCAAGTTCTTTACTGCAGGCGATACAGAGATCATCAAGCTCCGCGTCGCTCAGTTTGCCAAAGCTGTTCGCGAGCTCTCGATACTGAGAGAAGTCGCAGCGACCCCAGCGAGCCATTACGCATACCTCTCGAAAGGCACGAGCATGATCTCCTGATGAACGCTGTAAACTGCAGGAGGACCAGACTGCGCATAGGCATTTGTCTGGCCCTCCTGGGTAACCACGATTTTCGAGCCGGGAGGAATGGCTACGGACTTATCGAGGAACAGTTTCAGCGACTGCTGTGTCAGCGGAGCGCTATCCTGCTCGGTAGTGCTTGAGATACTGGAGAAGGAAAGCCTGCACGGCTGTTTCTGGAGAACCTGGACCTCCGTGGGCTCGTCTCGGCCGTTGACTGGGTTTCTTATAGTCTTAACTGTGTAAACGTCGCAGAGGCCCTTCCAGAGCTTCTGGAGCGCGTTCCGATAGTTCTTTACCATACCAGCCTCCTATAAGCCGCGATCAGCTCTGCGCTGGGTTCGATCATCTTTGCAAGCATTGCGTCGAACTGGTCCTCGAAAGAGCCAGTATCGGCGATTGCGAAAGTGACCGAAGTATCGCCCTCAGAGATACTCTTTGCAGGGGCCTCAAAGTCATACTGATCGGCGAGTGCGCCGGTCTGCTTCTTGTCTGCGAGGAACATGCCCGCGGCCATATCCACCCAGACATAGAAAAGGCCCTCAGGCACTTGAAGCTGATTCGTTCTGGCCTTTAGGTCTGCCTCGGCTTTCTTAACATTGTAGTCGATCGCCGCGCTATCGGTCTCGGCTACCGTATAGCCGAGAGCCGACAGTCGGGTTTTTACTGCCGCGAGTACGTCCGCCATAGGCCTTAACCTCTGGAGATGATACGGGCGATAGGAATGACCTTATCAGCGATCGTATTGGTACCGTCGTTAACCAGAGACCAGTTAGTGCCGGTAGCCAGCTCAGCATTGGTGGGGCTGTTGGTAGCCTGGGAGGCCTTCGTGTAGGAGATACCTGCAACAGACACCGCCTTGCGCTTACGGCTGATGAGGGTATCTTCACCGCCGCGGTGCTTAGCGTCACGAATCATCTCGTACGGCACCTTCGCGCCGACATCTTCCCAACCGATCGCGCCCTCACCCAGCACGTAGGTGGTGTAGACGCTGTGCTTGTGAGTGCTGCCTTCCTCGGCAACAGGCATGGAGTCGTCTACGATAACCAGGCGGCCGTTCCAGGAGCCCAGGCCCAGCTCGCGCTCGATACCGTCGGCGTCAGTGTACTTCAGGTAAGTCAGGAGCTTCATGTTCTCCAGGTTGGTAGCAACCGCAGAGTGGCAGAGCACCAGAGAGAACTTACCCTTGTGATCGCCGCAGGCCTTCTGGATAGCGGAGTTCAGAGTGGTAGCGGTCATCATCATGTCAGCGGTAGTCTCGGTATCGCCGCTTGCGGAGATGTCATAGGTATGGTTGTCCACGAACTTCTTGTTCGCAGTCTTGATCGCGCCGGTGCCGGTATTGGACATGAGGAAGATACCCTTCAAGATGTCAAGCAGAATATCCTGGTCAACGCTGTTCCAGTACTCGTTGATCTGGTTACGGACGTTCGCCATAAAGTCAACGCCGCCGGTGACGTCATAGGAGAAGTCAGCCTCAGTCCAGCCGTTCATACGGCCGAAGGTGAAAACACCCTGCTCAAAGGTCTTAGTAGAGCCGGGGTTCAGGTCGCTCACGCCGTCGTAGTTCTGAGCGGTGCCGCCGAGCAGACCGAAGAAAGGCAGAACCGCGTACACAGTACCGCCCTGGTTCGCGTTACCAAAGGTATCGCGCAGGCGCTGGTCGCCCACGATCGCGCGAGACTCTCTCAGCTTATTCAGCTTAGGGTTGGGAACGGCAGACATATACTTGCCGAATGCCTTCTCATTGAAGGACTTAGCATCAAATTTCGCCATTATTGTTCAACTTCCTTTCAAAATTAGTTTGCCGCGTCAGGGTTGTTCTCCATATACGCAGCGAGTTCGTCGTAGGTCATCTTAGAGTAGTCCGGGGGCTGGTTGTTAGGGTCACCGCTCTCACCAGGCTTGAAACCCTTGAATCCAGCCTTGCCAGTCTCGAACATAAAGCCGCTGTCAGGAGCCTCAGCCAGTTTCTTGATCTGGTCGGCCAGTCCCTTAACGGTGCCGTCTGCGTCCAGCTCAGCCTTATCCAGGTCGAGCAGAGCCTTAACGGCTTTTACGTTCTTCGCTTTTGCCGCAGACAGAGCCAGCTCAACGGCGGTATCGATTTTGAGGCTTTTGATCTCAGCCTCGTGGGCCTTCGCCGCAGTTGCATTCTCAGTCTGGAGAGTTGCGATCTGGGTTTTCAGAGCTTCAACGTCGCCGGTAGAGGCCTTGAGGGTCTCCAGCTGCTTGTCGCGCTCCTTAACTGTGTCAGCAAGGTTTTTCTTCTCAGTGTTCAGCGTGTTAAAGTCAGCACGCGCCACAAAGTTCTTGCCGATCTCTTCGGAAACCTTCTTGTCGATCTCCTCGGAGTACGCTTCTCCCAAAATAGTTTTCAGCCAGTCCAACATATTTTCCTCCTGTCTCCCGCTATCCTTTTTATCCGGCCAGTCCCGGTATTGCGGGCGCGCTATTTATTGTCCGCCGCGCAAGGCGGTAATTTTTGTATGAAAAAAGCACCGCCTGCGTTATTCGCAGGGGTGCTCTAATCATTATTGCTTGTATGGGGCTCCACGGTCTCCTGTATCGCGTTTTAACGCTGGGGCCCTTAGGTTTACCCTCGGGGCTGTTACAAACCCCTCATGGACGCGTATAGGCAATTCTCAGTCGGGCATTTGACCTCACAAGAAGTACCTACCGCACGATAGGTAAGCTCTTTACCGCAGCGGGGACAAATTACGGTCTCCGTAGGGTTGAGCAGCTTTTTGTCAAGAGCCTTGCTCTCTTTCTCAGTATACTTAGTAGCCATAAATTATCTTCACCGCCGTTTCATCATAGTTGAGAACCACGCCGGCCTCATGGGCTCGATCGTAAGCGTCGATCATAAGCAGAGCTCTGTCTTCGTCAGTAAGGTTCGGTGCCTTTACTGCTGCGTCATAGCTTGCTCTAAACTCATCGCGCCAGTCGCCAATCGGGTACTCAGAAGGGTGGTTCAAGAAATGCCCATAGTACTCATGCGCCAATACTGCACGTTGCGACATTTTATCCCGGGCGATATGAGACTCTGTATCGGGAAGAACGTCTCCGCAGATATTGATAATCTCTTTGTGGTCCAGGAAGCCTGTTCGCGTACCAGTATTGAAACGAAGAACCTTAGAGTCAATCTGTAGCGCCTTCGCGTCAGCCTTGATACTGTCGATCTCTTCTGGAGTAAGAACACGACTTGCGGGCTGCCGTAAGCCCATAGCCATTTCTCTACTATCCATTATACCGCGGTCGGATTGGCTCGTAAACGGGCTTTTATCGTTTTTAGTAGATACGACTGAGCGCTTAAACCACTCTTTATAGGTCATATCCTTAGGAACAGTATAGCGCTTGCCCTCGTCGTCTCTTGCGAAACGGTCTCCGAGGTTTTCCATATCCTCATAGTAGGGCGCGGTCGTGCCGCGGCACCAGGGGTGGAAAGGCGGCGCAGTAACGCCAACTTTGTACTCGCTCATAGGATAGACCTTGCCGTCCAGAGAACCGCAAAGGCTGCAGGTCTCCTTGTCAAGGGTCTCCACGATCACATACTTCTTAACGCCGAGGTCGGTAAAGCAGTCTTTTCGCGCCATGCTGGCAAAGGCCGCAGTCTCAGTCATGACCAGGCGGCCGGCCTGCGAGCGGGAAACCTTAAAGCGATCAGCAATCGCCTTAATTGCCTTATCGGGTGCGGCGCCGCGCATGATCGTCTGAGTAAGCTGCGTGTTCACGCTGTTTACCAGGGCTTGCTTATTGGCCCAGATACGATCACTGAACGTCTGGGCGTCCAGAGTCCAAGGTCTTGCGAGCACCTTCTTGATCGTGTCGTCGGTCAAACCGTGAAGGGTCCAGCCGACTCCGATACCCTTTTGCAGCTCAAAGGCTGTATGGTAATAACCGCGTTCATAAACTTCCGCAAGAGAAGTCTCAAGCAGCTCCGTCTGGGCTCCGTGTAGAGCCTCGGCTTGCGCCTGGAGCTGTAGCTTGAGACTATCAAGCCTCGATACATGAACGCGGGCAGAAGCGTTTTTAAGCTGCTTATACCACGCCTGAGAGACTGCGTTCTCTTGACCGTATTTTATATATTCTTCAACGGTCCACCTGAACTCGTCAAGCTCCTGCGTGGTAAGCAGCTTATTAGCCTCGGCGAGAGTTATGCCATTCTCAGTTGCAAAGCGCTGATACCATTTCGCGATTTGCGATTCTATATCCTGAATAGCGGTTGCATACTGCCGCTCGAGGTTCTTTACATAATCATAGCCGGTATCGAGCAAGGACTCTTCAAGAATCCGCATTCGATTGGCCCAGTATTTATCATTCCTCATTTACCGGCTCACCGCCTTCGGGATTGCGCAAAGCGTTGGCCTGCTCAAAGGCTGCGCGGTAGGGGTCAGCTTCCTCTTTCTGCTTTTCGAGGCGTTCCAGCTCTGCTGCGGGGTCATCGACCCACGGGTGCATAGCTACGATCGTCTCGTCAGAGATAATGCCGACAGACTTCGCGCAGTTATCGATAAACTCGGACTCGTTGATAAGAATATCGCGGTTGAAGATAACCGTAATATCTTCGGACTCAAACGAGCCCTTGCCGGTGTTGGCGAGGTGCGTATTGACGAACCAGAGAATCTCTTCAAAAGCAGCTTGCAGCTCGGTCTCCATTGCGTTCGCATCGAGGTCGATGTCGCAATACATGCTCTGGATATTCATCTGATTAGGCGTACCGGAAAGCCGGTCGTCCTTTGCGTCGTAGCTGCGGAGGTTCTCAATGAGCGCCTTTTTCAGGAGCTCCAGAACAGTCTTATAGTTCTCGGCGTTTACCGTGATCTCGAGACTGTCCACACCGCCGTCAGTACCTTCAACCGTACGGACCTTGATAGCTCCGTAGGTAGTGAGGTTGCGCCGGAACTCGCCGAGGTCCTGGCCGTCGTAGTTCTTTAGCACGAGAACCGTGTTCCGTACGTCTTCCTCCATGTTATTCACAAAGTCAGACTGGAGCAGGTTGATCGCGTCTTGCAGCGAGCGGCCGCGGCGAATCAAGGGAATCTCTTTCGCGTTGTACTTGATAGGGATAAGCGGAAAGTGTTCCCAGTTCAGAGGCTTTTCATTGCCCCTGGCGTCTTTCGCCTTAACATAGGACTGCTTCTCGGTGTCCTGTGTCAGCCTGCCGTCCTCAAAGGTGTAAGTCGTAACGCCGTCTATAGTGAAAAGGTCGACCTTCTTGACGATCTTCTTCTCAGTCCCGTAGTACACCTCAACAGGATAGAGCCGCAAAGCCGAATCAAGCTCAGTGTGCGCGGCGTCTGCCCAGAAAGGGAGTACCTCATAGCCGGGGAACACGCGGAAAGCAAGCTCGCCGCTTTTGTTATAGTAGGGGTAGAGCCAGGAGATACCTGCGTTAAAGCACTCGACTCCTGCGGTTTTCAGGGTACGCATGAACTTCATGCCGAGAATCTTCTTGACCTCAGCTACGTACCCCTCATTATCGCAGGAAAAGGAGATTGGCTGACCGAGCAGGTAGTTGGCCTTCTGGTCTACGTGTTTCGCGTATTGGTTATCCACGATACGGTTGTTCGGAAGGTTCTCTACGGGAATCAGCTTCCCGTCAGGACCGATCGCGGTGCGTTTGCGCCGCAGAATATCGTGGTTGCCGACATAGTATCGATCGCCGTCAAGCATTTCCTTACGCTCCGGGGAAGACTCCCAGGCGTCAAGCTCTCTGGCGTAGAACTCAAGCTCAGTGATCGGCCTGCCGGCACGGAGGCGCAGATTAAAAAGCTCTTGCTCAATAGGGTTCATAAATAAAGGCATGATCTCGCCTCCTTAAAAACTAAATCTCGACGGCTGGAACGCAGCGCGGACGAAGTAGCGGGTATCGTCCATTGCGTGGTCGTCGGTTTTAAGAGGTCGGTCGTCGATCGCTTTTTCGTCCCAGCGGTAGAGACCGAACTCTCGAATACAGTCCTTGCAGCAATCGCAGATAAAAAAGTCGCCGGCGTTTAGCCGAGTGGCGACATCGCGAATACCGTCAAGAACTCTATTGCTTGCAGGCTCAACCATAAAGCGGTCATGCCTGCGTACTACTTCGATAAAAGACGCGGCAGACGGGTCAACAATGAGCTTTCTGATCGACAGGTTGCCGGCAAGCTCTTCGATCGCTGCATAATGCTCCTCGTCTGTTCGCTGGTGCCGCTGTTTTCGTCCGTCGTAGTAATACTCGCGAACGCGGTACCATTTTCCCTCGCACAACCCCCACAGCCCGGCCGAAGTCGGGTTCAGAGTGCCGTAGTCGCAGGAGATTAGGTAGTCCTCGTAGCTACGAGGTATAGAAGGAACTACGTGGTAGTCCTTATTAAACATGGTATAGATCAGGCCCTCTGCGACGGTCCACAGACCTCTGATATAGCGGTCATAGAACACGCCAGAATACATACCCTCATATCTGGCCTTGATCTTACTGTCGAGGCTGAGGTTGTCGTCCATAGTGAAGTGCAGATAGAGCATATTGCGCTCCGCAGCCTTGCAAATCCACTCTTTATAGAACCAGTGGCCTGGACTTTCAGGGTTGCAGTTGAACCAGAACTTCGAGCCAGAGATAGAGCAACGAGCCATTGCCTGCTCGACAAAGGAGCGCGGCATAAGCGCGACCTCATCGAAAAGGACACCGGCCAGCGTGATACCCTGAATCAGTGTATAGCTGGACTCGTCTCGGCCGCCGAAGAGGTAATAGGTGTTTGTCCGTTTTCCCACGGTCACGACCATCTTGTTCTCACTGCGGCGCTCAGTCACTGTGAAGAGGCCCTCAAGCCAGGTAGGAATATGAACGATCACGTTCCGGCGCAGAGCCTCGATCGTTCGGCCGCAGATAGCGAAACTCTGGTTGTTAAACCTTGACATGCTCCAGAGGATAAAGCCAACCGTCATGGAGACGGTCTTACCTGAACGAATGGAACCGTCACAGATAACGCCGTCGCGATTGCCGAAGGCCTTAGTCTTCCACCATATCAGAGTCGCCTTCTGCCGAGTGCTGAACTTCTGGTAGATCATTCAAATCCTCCTCTCCGATAGAATCGATCGCCTCGAAGAGGTTGTTCTCAGATTGCTCCTGTGTCGCGCCGCCCTCAAAGGTGCCGAGGTACTTGCCAAGCAGCTCAAGCGCCTTAACCTTATCATGGAGCTTGACCTCCACGCCGTACTGGTTAGCCTTGATACCTGCTATAGCCGGTAGCTTCTCAGGAGCCAGCTCATCAGTCGGAATCATCTCAACCGTAGGCAGTGGCCCAGTATTTATGACCTTAGCGAAGTCTGCGCCGTTCGCAAATGCGATAGCGGCAAGCTCCTGAAGGACTCGTTCCTGGGTGATCTCCAGTTTATTCTGAAGTTTGACCTGCCTTTTCTGGATTTCAGCCTGGATAACAGGTTTGGAAAGGTTTTCTGCGCCGATCTGCTGAGCCGTCTTTTTGCTGTACCCCGCTCGGATAGCGGCTTGCGTAGCATTCAGGTCGATCAAGTATTCATTTACAAAGCGCCTCTGTTTTGGCGTTAGCTTAGCCGCCACGCTCACCACCTCCTTCGGGGTAAAAGTGTAGTGGGACACTGCGCCGGAGGCCCGCGCAGTGTCCCACTAAAAAGACTCGGACGTTTTCCATCCGAGTCTTCCGAGTATATATTATATCGCGCGTGCGATGTGAATTAACGCGCTTTCGCCGAAAAAGTTTCCAACGCTCTCTTGTGTAGCGTCATCGTCCAGCGGAAAGTAAGGTTCATACGAACCGCGATTTCCTCCCACTTGAGATAGTTGAGATACCGCAGCTCCAAAACCTGTTTCAGAGTCGGGTCCTCGACATACTGGTCGATCGCTCTGCCGATTTCAGCCTCAGCCCTCGTAAGAGCGTTAATCTCGTCCAGTATCTCACTCTGTAGGTCAACGATATTGCAGGCGCAGTCCTCTACCTTCTTAGAGGGAAGAGAGGAGAATGCGGCTACCGGCTTTATCGCTGCTGTGATAGATTCGGCGATCTGCTGCCAACTATCAATGCGCTCTCGCTTTGCCTGAATCCGTGCTCTGGACCGATAGCCGCGGTTGAGAAACTCTTTTGCTTCATCTCTTGTCATGCTGTACCTCCTTGATTCTTGCTTTCAGCGCCTCAAGGCAAGCGTTCTGCCGCACCTCCTTCGGCGCAAGTATGTCGTCTAAAACTCTGTAGTCATAGGTACCTTTCATCAGGATATGGTGAATCAGAACCGTTTTCTTCTGCCCTGGACGGTGCAAGCGCTTATTTGCCTGCTGGTATAGCTCAAGGCTGGTAGGTAGGCCGTACCATATCGCGATATGGCCTCCCGCTTGAAGGTTCAGCCCATGCCCTGCGCTTGCGGGGTGCGCCAGCATGATCGGAATCTTGCCTTCGTTCCAGCGGACGACTGCGCCGTCCTCCTTAATATCTACGGCCTCAGGATAACGCTCCATGATTCTGTCTCGCTCATGCCGAAAAGCGTAGAACACAAGAACAGGCTGGCCGTTCGCCTCTTCGATCAACTGGTCCAGAGCCTCGAGCTTACACTCGTGAAGAACCTTGACCTTGCCGTTCTCATCGTATGCCGCGCCGCCCGCGGCTTGCAGCAGCTTATTAGTCAGGACCGCAGCAGTAGGAGCGTCAATATCGCCGTCAGCAAACGGGAGAAGAGTGTCCCGCTCCAGAGTCTTATAAAGGTCCATTGCCTCAGGCGTCAGCTCAAACTCTCTCCGCAGGAATAGCCTATCAGGCAGCTGCAAATAGTCTGCGGCGTTCATACTGATACAGAGCTTGCCGATCTTCTCATAAATCTGTTCCTCTGCGCCGTCTTTCAGTTTCCAGGAAAAGATCGTAGAAGCGTTCCGCTTATCTGGCAGGAAGTAGGTATCGCGGTACCCAGTCAGGGTCTTGCCTAAAGCCTTTCCCTCGTCCAGCAGATACATCTCCGGCCATAGGTCAAGCAGACCGTTCGGCGACGGCGTGCCGGTAAGCCCGACAATTCTCTTGATGTACTTCCGAACCTTTTTCAGGGCCCTAAACCGCTGCGCCTTGCTGGACTTAAAACTCGACAGCTCATCGATGATGACCATATCAAAAGGCCACTTGCTCTTATAGTAGTCGACAAGCCAAACTACATTCTCGCGGTTCACGACATAGACGTCAGCCTCCCGCTCGCAAGCTGCAATACGCTCAGCCTTCGAGCCCAGTATCATAGAGAGCCTCAGGTGGTTCAGGTGGTCCCACTTCTTGATCTCAGGCGGCCAGGTCTCACGCGCCGGTTTCAGCGGAGCGATCACCAGAACCTTGCTCACCGCGAAGTAGTCGTTCAAGAGCTTGCCCGCCGCGGTCAGGCTTACTACTGTTTTCCCCATACCCATATCCAGCAGTAGCCCCGCCTCTGGATTTTCAAGGATAAAGTTCTCTGCAAAGGCCTGATAATAATACGGCTTAAACTCCATACTCCCTCAACCTCGCTTTCAGGTCCTCCATATCGGAGATACGCCATACAGTGCAGCCGAGCCCGACGAGTGTCGCGATAACCTTCTTCTGTCTGACACTCAACCCGTCACTCAGCCCCGGGCGCTTGACCTCTATAAAAATGACTTTGCCCCCCGGCAGTATCGCGATTCTGTCTGGCACCCCCGGGGCTCCAGGGCTTACCCACTTGTACGCTTTACCGCCGAGTGACTTTATATAGTTGCATAGCTTTCTTTCAAAAGTGCTTTCGTACATTGATTTCCTCCTTCAGGTAGTCGAGTAGCAGACGGAACAAAGATTTCCTATATATACGTATAATGCGAGGGGGCGACGTCATTGTGTCGAGTGTCCCTTTACTTTTTCAAAAAATCTTTTTATGTTTTATCGACTACAAGTACTACCAATAGCCAAAAAGCCTTGATATATAAGGGTTTTTCGAGGTAGCAGAGTAGGTAGCACTTTGCTGCTGGTAGTTCGCAAAGTGCTACCTTTGTTGCTTCTGTTCCTGTACGACCTACCCCTTAGCGAAAAAAGTTGGCCATACAAGTGCTACCTTTGTTGCATTACACCTCTTTCACAAAGCCTCTCTGCCTTCCATAAATAGCTCCGCATTGGACGGAGGTGGACAACCGCCAGCCCGGAATCATGCGCAGGAGGCCGATGATCTCCCTTGCCTGGGCTTGCGAGTACCCCTTCGGGTCACCCTTAAAGAGCTCTTGCCATATCTCAAGAGCGCATACCTTCGTCCTCTGAACGGTGCCCTCGCGTTCCTCGCCGAAGCCGCCGCTCCAGAACATGAGTCTCTTTTCGAGGTCCCAATCGTCCCAGCCCTCAGGCAGCGGAACAGCAAGGAAGTTCTCAATCAGGCCGAGCTTACCGTTTGCCTCAGTGTGATCGGCCTGCACCTTGCGGGCCATTTCCTCGACCGCGCTGTCCAGGTACCAGGTCTCTCCGGCCTCGTAGTAGGTAACGACCTCGGCCCATATTTGATCGACGATTGCGGACGTCAGTTTCTCTCCGAGGGTTTTCCCTGCGTCCGTTACAACGACCGGCCAGAATCGTCGAGCACCTGTCGGGTCTCTCAAAAATTCCTCATCGTTGGTCGTGCCGAAGAAAGCGCACTGCCTCGGGTGACATTGAGTGCGGCGAGCGTATGCCGCACGGTAGTTGTCCTCCTGTTTAGAGACAAACTGCTTGATCGACTCGATTTCCGCCTTCCTGGTCGCGGCCATTTCTCCGAGCTCGATTATCCAGAAGCCCTGGAGCTGTTCGTAGGCGTCCTTACCAGTCATAGTATAGAGCGAGTCAGAGAACCAGTCCTTGCCGAGTTTCTTCAAGGTCGTACTCTTGCGGCAACCCTGGGGACCTACAAGGACCAGCATGTGGTCATGCTTGCAGCCAGGGGACAAGATTCTTGCGGCCGCGCCGATCAGCGCTTTGCGGGTTACCGTTCTGACATATCTCGAGTCCTCAGCTCCGAGGTAGTCAATGAACACGGTCTCGCAGCGTTTCTCGCCGTCCCAGACGAGGCTTTGCAGGTACTCCCTGACAGGGTGCCGCGTCACATCGGCAAGCGCCAGGTCTACGCCTTCACGAGTCTTTGGCATACTGTCGATCTTGTAGTCTTTCTCCAAAATGTTATGGACGCCGGCGTCGTCGGTATCATCCCAGGAGCGAGGCTTAGGACCTGCTTTTCTCCAGGGAAGATCACCGCAGACCATAGGCCGCTCCATGAACTCGTCAAAGTAGAATGTGCCCTTAAAGCGCGGGTCATTCTTGACGATAATACGAATGTTCTCGACCGTAGTTGCCGCGTGTCCGGTCTTCGGGTTAACCTCAAGCTGAGATACCCAGTTCATATCTGGGGCCTCGTCGCCCTCGCCGAAGAGCTGAACGATGTAGTCGAGCTGCTTGCTCTGCAGCTCCTTCATAACGCTCTCGCAGTTGGTCTCAATCCATTTGCACATATTTTTATAGGAAGGAAGGTTGTTCGCCGCAGTGTTTGCGGGCTTACCTTCATCGTCCTTACCGAACATGTGAATGCGGACGAGGTCGAAAGCGTTGCAGAGCTTGCCGCAAGTCGGGTCCGTGCTGTGGTGGCTGTACGCAAAGCGGCCGTCTTCGTAGATCACGAGGCCGCCGGAAGTAGAGCCGCCTTTGTAGGTATAGCGACCGTTCTCGCCTTTGATGTAGACCTCAGGAAGAAAGGCCTCGATCGCGTCCTCCACAGAGTAAGTGCGGCAGAACGCGCCGACGATACCGTCCTTCGTGGTGGGGTCGCCCTGCTTATCGGCAAGGCGGCGAATCGTGCCAGACTTTCTGCTGGACACAGGCCACTGAGTAGGGTCTTTCCAGTCTGCATATCTCGCAAGCTGTTCGTCAGCGTCCAGCCAGGGGCCGTCCTGCACCTCATACCTGAACTCACCATCAGAGGACGCGCTCGCCCAGTACATGAGTCTATGAGGCTCATAGGTAGTATCGTCGCACATGTCGATACCTATATCGCCGGCAATTCTGCGGGCGATCGCCTCGTATTCCTCTGGCGACACAGGCCTTGACAGCGGCAGCACCAGGCGCAGACGCGGCGCCTTCGCCGTATGGCTGTGAGTGCTGTAGAGCACCGCGGCGCAGCCGAGAATCAGCTCAACTGTGGGCCAGGGGTCCTCGCCAGCCGTGATTGAGTCCATATCCAGAGTAATCAGCCTGCGCTGCTGTACGGCGTCGATCTTACGACGACCGCCCTTGAGGGTACCGCCTACAAAGCCGCCGACGTCCTTCGCGTTGTCACGCTCTTCCTTTGGCATGCGGAAGTACTCAGCCTGAGTCTCCTGCGTTCTTGTCACTCGGCCGAGCTTATCAACAAACTCAGACCAGAGCAGTTCTTTTGTCTTCCAGCTTGCTGAACGCCGCGAGCTACCCGTCGCGATCGTTATCAAGCCATCGTATTGAAGTGGGGCCATTAAAACGTACCCGCCCTTGTTACTACTCTCGTGATACCTGCGTTCTTAATCATGCGGTCGCAGATATTACAGGGAGCAGGGTCAATGCTATCATCAAGGCAAGCGAGATAGAGAGTAGCACCTCGCATAGCGCGTCTCGGCGCGCTGATGATCGCATTTTGCTCAGCGTGAACCGCAACGCAGGTTCCGTACTGGTCTCCATGCCGAGCAGCATGGGCGTCGATCGGGGTAGAGTGCTCTTTACAGTAGCACCGACCGACGTCGCAGCAGTTGGCCTCGCCCCTGGGCGCACCGTTGTAACCGGTGGCGATGATCTCATCGTCCGCGACAATTACGGCGCCATACTGCCGGCGAAGGCAAGTAGACCGAGCTGCAACCGCCTTCGCGATATTCAGATAGTAGTTGTCTTTATCGATTCTCATTTGACCGCACCATCCTTATTCCAAGATTCTATGTCGACGCCGATTTCTTTCAGCTTGTAGGTGCAGAGCCAGATATTGTCGCCCTCATCCAGTTCGTATCTCTTAATGAGGTCAAAATACTCAGCTTTGAAACGATCGTAAAACCGTCTTAACCGCTTTGCGCCAAACCCGAATTGCGCGTGCAGCTGCCAAAGTATAATGGCGTCGAGTTCGTTCGCGTGCTTGCGGTCGTACTCTGCAAGCTGTCTCTGGATTTCGAGATTCATGGCCTTGCGTTCGGCCGCGGTAAGATCAGCGCCGAAAACCTTACCGCCTGCCTTTTTAACACGCACGACTATCTGCCGCTGCTACCGAAGGCTCCAGACCCCCGGGCAGCGCCCTCCTCGTAGGTGAACTCAGGAATGACGACCGGCATAATCACGAGCTGGCCGATACGGTCGCCCTTCTTGATGTCGTACCCGTCGTTGCCGACATTGGAGACGATCGCGTGAACCTCTCCGCGATAGCCAGAATCGATTGGCGGCAGTTCGCATACAATGCCTTTGGCACTCAGGCTGCTCCTCGGAAAGATATAACCCACATAGCCGTCGGGCAGCTCCAGACCAAACCCGAGAGGGAACTTATACACCTGCCCAGGATAGATCGTCTGGTCTTTGGGGCTGAACACGTCAGCCCCTGCGTCGTTGTCATGCGCTCTCTTCGGCGCAGGACCGTTAAAGTCAATCAGTTTTATCTTCATTCTCGTACCTCCATGCAAAGCGGGAAGTCAGCCTCAAGAATATCCGTCGGCGTCATATCCGAGCGAATGGGGTTTCCGCAGCACATCTTACCCTCTTTACATGTACCGAACATGCAGAACGGTCCACAAGTAAAGAGGTCAGGCGCCAGCTCATAAAGCTGCTCCCAGATTCTAAGCATTACGTAGCGGGTCTCGGTCGTGTTACGACGGCAAACTCTCTGGCTAATCATGTGCTTCCACTGGTACGGAGTTGCGCTGATGATAAGTACATTGCGGAGACCCTGCGGCGCCAAGTAGCCGGCGGCGTCATTATCGAGCTCATACTCAACGAGCAGCTTGTACTTGCGCATAGCGTCCTGGCACTGAGAAAGGTAGGAAAAGCGCATTTGACTGTCCAGCAGCTCATACGGAACCACAAAATCGGCCTCGTCGGAATAATCGCTGTACTGCAGCGAAGCAGACATGAACTTGACCTCATTCTGGTGCCGTGTGATCTGCGCCAGGAACCGTCTGGACGCGCCAACCACAACAACATTGATTACGCCGAACTTCTGAATCGTGGGGTGCGGCAGGCTGGTCATATTCTGCACGGTCTTCTCAGTGTAGCTCTTATCGTAGAGCCGGAGAAAGTCGTCCAGGTCCTTTACCTTATGGCCTGACTGCGTGAGTCTGGCCGCGCAGACCATCATCTTTTCGGTTTCGGAAATAGCCGTGGGGTTCAGCACAGCGACCTTGATCTTATCCATTATCTTTCGCCTCCTCTTCAACGACCGCTCTCAGAATCAGCAAGTAGTTGATACTGTCGGTGATCTTCTCAATCCAGCGGTCGCGTTTATACTTCTTTCCGTCGGTGCACATATCGGAGACCGATACAATGTGCTTTGCCAACATGCCGAACAGCGCGGCCTTCTGCGTGGTGCCGGTAATTGCGGCCGCCTTCTTGAAGTGGGCGAGCCGGTCGACCTCGTTTATCTCTACCGCGTCCGGCGCGTACTCATGCCCCTTATTGAGAAGCAGGTTCTCGCAGGTCAAAAGCTGCTCTTTGACCACTTTGTTAAACTCATCTATCCTCATTATGAAACTCCTTTCTAAATCTTTCTGATAAATCAAAGACAGACCTATTGGGTTGAAAATCCCAAGCGCAATCTCTTTGGTACTGTTCGAGCTTTTGCCACTTTTCAGGCCAGTTTTGATATAGCGCACGCAGGCTCGAGAGGCTTTGTTTTGGGCATTGCCAGCAGCCTAAGCGCTTAAAATATGCGTACAACGGGTGAACAAGGTCGTACTTTTGACAGATTTGTAAGCACATATCTTCTGTTATTCCGTCTTCAATAAGAGGGAAAAGATAAGTATTATCTGCCGTTTTATAAAAGCTCCGTTCTGCTCTATGCTTTTCATCGGCGGCGATACCTAAGTAAATCTCGTTACCTTTGCCCTGTGCAGCGCATAAAGGAATTACTTTTAGCTCACGCCGGTAACTGCAGCCGACTGATGCTGTTGGAGGAAAGCCCCTAAGCATTCCTTTTCTGTGGCCTCTCGAAATTGGCGAGTAAAAATAGGAATCAAATGTGTACCGCGTAGATTTGATATGCTCGACCTGTACATTGAGCGTGCGCTCAACTTTTTCTATAAATTCATAGGTCTCATCGAATTCAGCTTCAGGACCTACATCCGCGAATAGAATTCGGTGGGGGGGTACCTGCTTCTACCTGCCGAATTAGTAAGGCTGTACTATCTTTTCCTCCGGACCAACACAGTATCTTTTCCATTGCGTCAGTCCTTTCTGTAATACTCGCACTCGTAGGCGTCCGCTTTGAGAGGCAGACCCTCGGCCCAGCTGATAGGCTCGGCCATGATTGCACTGATCTCCGCAGCGGAGCTCATGCCGATCGGTACCTCGCAGATAACTTCGTCGTGAACATGGAACACAACAGGGAAACCGGCGCGCTCCAGACGATCGATTGCAACGGCGAGGCAGTCTCGTGCAGTAGCCTGAACGATATTCTCGACGAGCTTCGGCCCATAAGACTCAATACGGCCCCAGCCGCCAGAAGACTGAATCGTTCCTTCATAGGTGATACTGTCATCGTCGATTCTGGGCTTGACGTAGCTCAGCTCTCTACCGTTTGGAAGGCGCAGCTTGAGCAGAGGCCCTTGCTTGTAGAAACCCATGCCAAACGGCAGCTTTGTAGGAGCCTTTGTCTGGATAGTCCTGCGCGCCGCGGCGTCTGTGTCCCACCATAGCTTTGTGATCGCGGGGTTTGCCGCGCGCCAGCTATTTACCAGAGGTTTCAGCTCAGACTCCTCCAGGCCCATCTCAAGAGCGCCCATAGATTTCAGAGCGCCGACACTACCGCCATACCCGAGGGCGAGCTCTGCGATCTTTCCTTTCTGGCGCATGGGGTCGCCCTTTTTGACTGAGCCCTTCGGCAAGTGGAACATCTGCTCGGCCGAGGCCTCATAGATTTTGCCGTGAGTATTAAAAACCTCCATGCGCCACTCTTCGCTTGCGAGCCAGGCGATAACGCGAGCCTCGATCGCAGAGAAGTCTGACACAATAAAGCGATAACCAGGTCTCGGGATAAACGCAGTACGGATAAGCTGAGACAGGGTTCCCGAGATGTCATCGAACAGGAGTTCCAGAGTCTCGAGGTCTCCTGCGGCTACGAGCTGCCGCGCGGTATCAAGGTCACGGTCTGGCATTTTATTCTGCGGAAGGTTCTGCATTTGAACCAGGCGGCCAGCCCAGCGGCCAGTGCGCGCAGCGCCGTAGAACTGTGTCAGCCCGCGGATTCTACCGTCCGGGCAAGCTGTTCGCAGCATAGCGTTATATTTTTCAGTAGAGGTCTTTGCAAGACCCGCTCGAATGTCGAGCATTTGATCTACCGCTGCACAGTCGGCGTCAGCCCTTACGCCGGCGATCGACTTCTTATTAAGGCTCTCGACCTCTATGCCGGCCGTGTCCTCAATCCAGCCTTTGAGCTGGCTGGTACTTTTGGGGTTGTCGAGGCCCGTAAGCTCTTTCGCCTGTTCAAGTAGGCGAGCTTTGATAACGCCGTCGATCTCAACGGCGTGCTCAGCAAGACTGAGGTCAACGCCAACGCCGCGGTCATTGATATGCTGGTCATGAACCCAGAGAGGCTGTTCCTTTTCATAAATAGGAAAGCGGGAGAGCTTCTTTCTGATTGCGCGCTCTGCTTCAACGTCCTGCCGGTTATACTCTACATAGAGGTTCCAGCGGTCAGGGTCATGCTCAGGAAGATTGCGGGTCCTATTGCCGTTCGTCTTCGTAGGCTTACAAGGAATAGAGAAGTACCGAATAAGCGCTCGGCCGGTCTTAGACTTCTGCTTGTCCTCAGGAAGGCCGATGACCTCGCCAACAGCCTCCAGGCTGCCGGGCAAGCCAAGCTCTCTCGCCATAACTGCGGTGCAGCTCCATTGCTCGGGCGGTGTTACGCGGCCCATAAACGCGCTCAGACAAGTCCGTTCAAAAGACGCATTGAATGCTGTCTTCAAGATTTCGGGGTCATACAGAGCGGCCTGGAGCTCCTGGGGCAAGCTCTGGCCCTTAGCGAGGTCGATCACCTCAACAGGACCGTCGTCCCAAGCATACCCGAATAGCAAAATCTCAAAGTCTGGGCTCTGCGCATAAGCGTAGACCCCGCACTTCTGCAGAGAGACTGAGCTATAGGTTTCAATATCGATTGCTAAAGTTTTCATCTTTGCCTCCTTTCTTCTGCAAACGCCCGTCTCAGCTTTTTACTGAGACGGGCGTTCATACTTAACCGAGGAGGTCGTTGTCGTCCTCATCTTCCCAGCCGTCGTCCCAATCGGAGTCGGTAACAACGCCGCCGCCCAGAGGCTCACCATCGTAGAGCTTCATAATACCGTTCAAGCCGGCAGAGATACCCTTGTTGCCTTGGGTGTCGTAGACGTAGAAGTTGATGATCGCGCGGCCGTAGCAGCCGGAGTACAGTTCCTGAGGGTCAGTCAGAGGTGTCTTGTCCGAGTGTACCAGGACCGGCTTATTGTTGGAGCTGACAGTAATAACGTAGCAGCCCTTGCACTCCTCGCCGAACTCGCCGCCGTTGGGACGCTCACCGTCGCCGTCGTGCAGGGTGCTCTTGAGATTGGTCGGCAGCTTCTTGCCGCTGTTGGCCGCGATGTACTTCTGCTTCGCCTCTTCCATAGCAGCCTTGATCTTCTGAATAGTAGCCTTGTCAGACTTCGGAATCAGAAGGGTAACGCTGTACTTCTCCTTAGCGCCTTCCTGAGCAGCGCGAGGGGTGAAGAGGTTGCAGTAGGAAAAACGGACCTTACCAGTAGTGATTTGAGTAGACATAATTCATTCTCCTTTAATATAGATAGTTTTCTTCTGAACGCCGTACTCTACGGCGGCTTCATGTGAATCAAAATAAATGTCAAGGGTATTGCCTTTGACCGCGTTGCCAGTGTCCTCAGCTATGTACTCGTGGCCGTCGATGATGATCGCGGTACCGAGCGGAATCACGTCGGGGTCAACTGAAACGGTACGCCCGGCAGTAGGAATCGTGCCGCTCTTCGTTCGCTGCACATAGTCAGTTCCTACTCTGGACGGGTGCTCTGAGCTCCAAATACCGCAGCACTTTACGCAAGTGCAGTAAGCTGTCGTTCTGAACTCGCCCAGGCAAACCGGTTCGGGCGTAGACTCGGGCTCAACCGGAGTCTCAACCTGCGGGGTAGGCTCTTCGACGATCGGCTCAACAACGGAAGCGCTCGGCCGCGTAATGACTGAGATCGCCAAGGCCACGGTAAGGACCAGGATGAGGAGCCATTGGATTTTGATAAGTCGGATTCTCGCCCGAGTTCTGCGTCTTGCTGCTTCCGTCATGACGATACCTCCTACTTATCGAACTCAGCGAGGAGCTGTTCTTCGGGCCGGAACTCAGGACGCTTGTCCTTCGCAGGGGCGAGAGTAGGCTTGCCCTGAGGCTTGACGATCAGCTCGCCGAGTGTCTCGGCTACAGCCTTTTTGCCGAAGTCCTTTTCCATCTGAGTCAGTGTAATCAGCTTGCGCTCATAGAGAAGGCTCTCGTCATAGCCTGCGGCCTTCATAGCGGCGACAACCTTCAATTCATCGGTAAACCGGCGATTGCTGCGGCCCTCAACCATTTTCCAGCCCTCAACAGGCTGACCGGCAAGCAGGGTAGAAGAGACAAGGCTCTCAAGATCAGCCAGCCAGGACTGAATATCTCCAGCCTGTTCCAAAATCTTGCCGGCGTCCTCAGGAGTCAGAAGCAGGACGTCAGGAGCTTCATCGAAGAGCTCGAGGTTCTTATCGGCACGGGCTTTGCACTGCGCCTTTGCTCGGCAGAACTTGCAGACCTCTTCGGAAGGCGCAAACTCGCCCTCGCCCTTATAAGCCAGCTTTGCTCGGGGCTTGACATACTTCTCAGCCCACTCAAGCAGCTCCTTGACAGTGATCTCGTCAGAGCTCTGCACGCCAGAGAGGCGAGGCTGGAAGATCGTCATACGAACAGAGTCAATATCGAAAAGGGTATTGTATTCGAGGTAAGCGCCCAAAGCGTAGAGCTTCATCTGTGGGTTGCCGGCAGCCTCAACGCGAACGCCTTTGCCGTACTTAAAGTCGATGATCTCGAGTACGTTGTCCGACACGATAATGCAGTCACCAGTGCCGAATCCATCTTTGACGTACTTTGAGAAGTCCACACGAACCTCAAGCGCCGTAAAGGCGTCCTCACAAGTCTCTCGAGCGACGGCAGTCTTTTCTGCAACGAACTTCGCATAGTCGTTCGCGCATTCCTGCATTTCAGCGTTGTAGTACTTGCCTTTAGCAAGCTCGTCGCGCTGGTTCTCATATTCGGCCTCACTGATCTCACCGAGCCAGTAGCGAGCGGTCAGTTCACAAAGCTCATGGGCAGCGGTACCTTCCTCGGCGTACTCGCTTGTGCTCTGCGGAAACTGCAGTTCAAGCTGAGCGCTGGGCGTACACTCAAGCCAGCGATGAGCGCCGCTGGCAGACAGCAAAGCATGTTTAGCCATTGACGTTCACCAGCTCTCTCATAAGCGCCGGATAGTCTTCCGTGCGGCTATCAAAATCGGACAGCTTCTTGCAGCCGAACTTCGCAAACGCAGCAGCAAGCTCTTTCTGCTTGCCGGCCTTAGACAGTTTCAAGGCTACGGCGCGAATATCGGTCTTCGTGATCGGCTTATCTTCACCGGTAGGCTTGTCCTCTTTGACAGGCTTATCGGGTTCGACGGGTTTCTCAGAAGGGGCGTCGAACATGCTCAGCTGTCCGGGAATCTCAGTATCAGGGAGCAGGGCTCTCAGTTTGCTCAGGTTTTCCTGAGTCAGTTCCATAGTTACGGTTATTTTCATTTTTGGTTGCCTCCTTGTTTTTCTTCCAGGCCTCATAGGCCTGGACGTTTTGCGGGTTTTCATAAAAAGCTGTGACCGCGGCGCAAAGGCGATCAAGCATTACTTGTTCTCTTGCAAGAGCAGAATCGGCGAGCACTTGTCGCATTTTGTCCTTTAGGACAAATCAGCCGCAAAAAAAATTGCGTTGGTAGTAGGCGGGTCAAGCGCCAAGAGCTCTTTACAAATCTGAACCTCAGGCACAGTAAAGGCGGTTTCGCCCTTGATTTTGCGGTAAGCGTTCCGTACGCTCCAGCCCTGCGCGTCCGCAAGGCTCTTAACGGTAACGCCCTGCAAAACCATGTGTGCCTGAAGAAGTCTGGTGTTAATCATACTATATGCGGCCTCCTTTCGTTAGTGTAACCACAGCGCGTTGTGTTTTTGTCCCAAAGGACAAATCCATTATAGCGCGGTAGTTTCCGTTTGTAAATGGCTTTTAGGAAAAATTTTTCTCCTTAGCGACAAAAACTATTCCCTTTATGACACGCGCGTGATATAATGTGCCTAAGAGGTGATTTATGATGACGACAGGCGACAGAATCCATTACCTAAGAACTCAACAGGGATTCACTTTACAGGAGCTCGGTGACCGCGTTGGCGTCGGCGCAAGTACCGTTCGTAAATGGGAAACTGGGTCTATAAAAACTCTTCGTACAGATAAAATGCAGAAGCTCTCGCAGGCACTTGATACTACGGTTGACTATCTCATGGGCTGGACTGACAACAGTGTAAACGTCGGAACGGTAGGGACCAATAACGGCGTGATCGGTCAGAACTCCGGAGAGATTCATCTGGAGCAGCAGCGCTCAAAAGAAGAGGCTGAGCTTTTACGCATTTTCGCTGGGCTCGACGTTAAGCGTCGTATGGAGCTCCTTATGACGGCAATCCGTCTTGAAGAGGAGCAGAACCAATGAACGCCTGGAGCCGAGAGGACATAGTAGTCGCTTTTGCGCTCTACTGTGTAACGCCTCTCAATAAGATCAACCCCAGCAACAAGGTCATTCAGCAGGTGGCTGAGATCATACCGCACTCAGTCGCCTCGATCGTAATGCGCATGAGGAACTTTCAGTTTATAGACCCGAAGGTTTCCTCTGGACTCAAGAACGTAGCAAAAGCCGATCGACTGATCTACGAGGAGTTCAAGCACGACTGGGGCGCGTTGAGCCTTGAGGCGGAGACTCTTACCGGTCTTGACCTCTTTGACTCTTCGCCCTTGCAAGGTGCAAAGGCGCTTTCCTCTTTGACCGATCACAGCAAGGTAACCCGTGAGCGGTACTTCTTTAAGAAGGCGGTCCTTGCCACGTACAGCGGCCGGTGTTTTATTTCCGGCTGCGCGCTGCCGCAAATGCTTGTCGCGAGTCATATCAAACCGTATTCTCACTGCCGGGACTCCGCAGACCGGACCAGTCCAGAGAACGGCATTTGCTTGAATACGTTCTACGATAAGGCCTTTGACCGAGGCCTCATAACGATCACCCCGTCCATGAAAATCCATGTTTCGCCGTCAATTCTCAATGCCCCTCAGGACGCCTTTACAGCCCGCTGGCTGACTTCTCTCGACGGGAATGTTTTACCCCCCCGATTTCCGCCACGTAGAGAGCTCCTGGAGTACCATAACGACGTAATTTTTAAGAGGGAGGCAGAAAGTACATGAATACAGTAATCTACGCACGCTATTCTGCCGGCCCGAGACAGACCGATCAGAGTATCGACGGTCAGCTCAGAGTCTGCACAGAGTTCTGTAAGCAGCGGGGCCTGACCGTAGTTGACACCTACTGCGACCGACATATCTCGGGGCGAACAGACGAGCGCCCAGAGTTTCAGCGACTCATTGCAGACGCTAAGGCCCATAAGTTCGAGGCCGTTGTCGTCTACAAGACAGACCGCTTTGCGCGGAACAAATACGACAGCGCGATCTATAAGCGAGAGCTCAGGCGAAACGGCATTCAAATATTCTATGCCGCGGAAGCCATACCGGAAGGCCCTGAGGGGATTATCCTCGAGAGCCTCATGGAAGGCCTTGCAGAATACTACTCTGCGGAGCTCGCTCAGAAGATCAAGCGCGGCCTGAATGAGAGTGCGCTCAAGTGCCAGAGCCTCGGAAGCGGTAGGCCCCTCGGCTATACAGTAGACGAGCAGAAGCACTTCCAGATTGACCCAGAGTCTTCCCAGGCGGTCAAGACGATCTTCGAGATGTATATCAAAGGCGAGTCAAATGCCGCGATATGCGACTACCTGAACGCCCGTGGCCTTCGTACCTCGCAGGGGAACCTCTTCAACAAGAACAGTATCAACCGAATTATCAAGAACCGAAAGTACATCGGCGAGTATCGGTATAACGATATAGTAGTTGAGGGCGGCATGCCTGCGATCATCTCGAAAGAGACCTTCTGCCTGGCTCAGGCCGAAATGGAACGCCGGCGCACACATAGAGCACCGGTATCTCCGAAAGCGGAATACCTTTTGGCCGGGAAACTTTTCTGCGGTCATTGCAAAGGACCAATGCAGGGAGTCAGCGGCACGGGCAAAAGCGGGAACAAGTGGTACTACTATTACTGCGCGAACACTCGAGGCAAAGAGCGGACCTGCGACAAAAAGCAGGTGTCCCGTGATCGCCTTGAGAAGGCCGTCGTAGACTTCACCGTTCGCTATATCCTCCAGGAAGACGTCCTTGAGGAGCTATCGAAGAAGGTGTATGCGGCGCAAGAACGCCAAAATAATACCGCCTCGGAGATCGCCTTTTACGAGAAGAAGCTGGCCGAGAATAAAAAGGCCATAGCTAACATACTTCGGGCGATCGAGTCCGGAGCGATGACCCAGGCTCTGCCTGCACGCCTCCAGGAGTTGGAGAACGAGCAGACAGTTATCCAGGGCGAACTCAGCTATCTAAAGGGTGCGCGTCTGGCCTTCACAGAGGACCAGATTCTCTTTGCGTTGCTGCAGCACCTCGATCCTCGACCTGGTGAGTCGGAGCAGGACTACCACAGGCGCATTATTACTGACTTCGTGTCAGAGGTTTACCTTTATGACGACAGAATGCTGATTTACTTTAATATCAGTAGCGCAGACGGCAAGCTCAAGCACGCAGACCTGTCTGCAATAGAGTCCGGTGTGTTCGACGCAGGACTCACCAGCTCCACCAATTTGATCCCAGGTCGAACCCCTGGAGCTGGGTTCGACGCTGGACTCATCAGCTCCA